>Ga0256404_1000121_pt1 | contig 180706 bp, 129 predicted proteins | sample RumenRJG_01DNA_FD_185990 | JGI IMG/M metagenome (GOLD analysis project Ga0256404, IMG submission 185990) | Bovine rumen microbial communities from Lethbridge, Alberta, Canada - RJG_01 | ecosystem: Host-associated > Mammals > Digestive system > Stomach > Rumen | place: Canada: Alberta...
AAACAGGGATAAATTTGTTACCGTTATGAACAGCTACAGTGTGTCCCACGAAATCCGGGGAGATCATTGAAGCTCTGGCCCATGTCTTAACGACATTCTTCTTGCCACTCTCATTCATAGCGAGAATTTTCTTCTCAAGTGACACGTTAATATACGGACCTTTTTTTAATGAACGACTCATAATTTACTTCAGTTTACTAAGTTATTTACTTGCTCTTGCGATGATATACTTGTTAGAGAGCTTCTTCGGTGCACGTGTCTTCAGACCCTTAGCATACAAGCCCTTACGTGAACGTGGGTGTCCACCGCTCTGACGGCCTTCACCACCACCCATCGGGTGATCATGCGGGTTCATCACGACACCACGGTTGTGGGGGCGACGTCCCAGCCAGCGTGAGCGTCCGGCTTTACCCGACTGCTCAAGAGCATGGTCTGCATTTCCTACTACACCTACAGTTGCCTTACAAGCACTGAGAATCTTACGTGTTTCTCCAGAGGGGAGCTTAATCACGCAATAACTGCCTTCACGAGAAGTAAGCTGAGCAAAGTTACCAGCCGAACGAACCAACTTGGCACCCTGTCCCGGACGGAGTTCGATGTTATGAACCACTGTACCAACGGGGATGTTTGCCAAGGGAAGGGCATTTCCCACTTCCGGTGCTGCCTCAGCGCCGGAGAGCAGTGTTGTGCCCACCTGGAGTCCATTAGGAGCAATAATGTAACGTTTTTCACCATCAGCGTAGAACAGCAAAGCGATACGAGCCGAACGGTTCGGATCGTACTCGATTGTCTTCACTACAGCTGGAACACCATCTTTCTCTCGCTTGAAGTCGATGAAACGATACTTTCTCTTGTGGCCGCCACCCATGTAGCGAACAGTCATCTTACCAGTGTTGTTACGACCACCAGTAGAACGCTTACCGTAAACGAGAGACTTCTCTGGCACGGATGCAGTAATATCCTCGAACGTGCCAATAACCTTGTGTCTTTGACCGGGCGTTACCGGTTTTAATTTACGTACTGCCATTTCTTATTTAAATATTGCTATAAAAATCAATTGTATCGCCCTCCTTGAGAGTAACGATTGCCTTCTTGAACGCGTTGCGCTGACCTTTGATCAGGCCCATCTTGGTATAGCGGCTGGAGCGCTTACCGGCATAACGCATCGTGTTCACATCAATTACTGTAACATTATACAGATCCTCAACCTCTTTCTTGATCTCGAGCTTATTAGCATCGGGGCGAACGATGAAGCCATACTTGGCCTGTGCCTTCTTGGTACGCTCCTGACCTTTCACCTTAAAGGTTCTGTCTTCAGAAGACTTGTCTGTAATCTTGGTCATCTTCTCAGTGACCAACGGTTTGATGATAAATGCCATATCTGATGTCTCCTTTTACTTTACTAATATCTCGTCAATTGTCTTCAACGAATTTTCGGTCACTACAAGCACATCCGCATTCAAAACTTTATACGCATTGATTGCGCTGGCCTGCATGACTTCTGTACGCTGCAAGTTACGAGCCGACAAATATACGTTTTTATTCACACCTGGCAAAACGAGGAGCAGTTTCTTACCGTCGACTTTAAGATTTTTAGTAATATTTACGAAATCTTTTGTCTTGGGAGCATCCATTTCAAAATCCTCCAACACGATAATGGCATTCTCCTGAGCCTTGTATGAGAGAGCACTCTTACGAGCAAGAATCTTTACTTTTTTATTCAGTTTGAAACGATAGTCACGAGGTCTCGGTCCGAACACGCGTGCACCGCCTACGAGCACGGGAGAGTTGATGTCACCACGACGTGCACCGCCGCTACCCTTCTGGCGGATCAGCTTACGGGTAGATCCTGCATGTTCGCTGCGCTCTTTGGCCTTAGCTGTACCTTGGCGCTGGTTAGCGAGATACTGCTTCACATCGAGATAGAGGACGTGATCATTCGGTACAATAGCGAAGATATCCTCATTCAGAGTTACCTTTCTTCCGGTCTCCTGACCTTTGATATTTAAAACGCTAACTTCCATTACATGTTAATAATTAAGGTTGAACCTTTGCATCCAGCGACGCTACCCTTCACGATCAGAAGGTTGTTCTCTGGGATTACCTTTAACACTCTGAGGTTCTGAGTGGTCACGCGGTCACCACCCATCTGGCCGCCCATGCGCATGCCTTTGAACACCTTTGCGGGGTAAGAACAAGCACCGATAGATCCCGGTTTGCGGGCGCGGTCGTCCTGACCGTGTGTGCTCTGACCAACACCGCCGAAGCCATGGCGTTTCATGACGCCCTGGAATCCCTTACCTTTTGAGGTGCCCACAACATCCACGAATGTGGCATCGTTGAAGATCTCAACAGTAATGGTGTCACCGAGGTTATATTCCTCGTCAAACTTGAACTCGGCCAAGTGGCGCTTAGGTGTTGTACCAGCTTTCTTGAAGACTCCCTGCATCGGTTTGGTAGTATTCTTCTCCTTAGCCTCACCGTAGGCGAGCTGAACGGCCTGATAGCCATCCTTCTCTACCGTCTTAACCTGAGTAACAACACAAGGACCAGCTTCGATAACAGTGCACGGTACATTCTTACCGTCGGCACTGAAAACGGATGTCATTCCGATTTTCTTTCCTAATAATCCTGGCATTTCAGTTTAAATTTAAATGATTAATAATGTCTCAATTACACTTTGATCTCTACCTCCACACCGCTGGGAAGTTCGAGTTTCATCAGCGCGTCAACCGTCTTGGCGGTAGAGCTGTAGATGTCGATCAGACGCTTGTAGTCTGACAGTTGGAACTGCTCACGTGCCTTCTTGTTCACGAAGGTTGAACGGTTAACGGTGTAAATACGCTTGTGAGTAGGAAGGGGGATTGGACCGCTCACGATAGCGCCCGTTGCCTTCACAGCCTTCACGATCTTCTCTGCTGATTTGTCAACCAATTTGTGGTCGTAGCTCTTCAGCTTGATTCTGATTTTTTGACTCATTTCTTTTTTTAATGTTAAATTGTTAATGAATATGTATGAGAGGGTCGCTAAAGAGTCATTTGCTCAGCGACCCTCCGAAACATTCCTGTTGAGAAGCGAAGATAAAGAATGATTTCTCAATTCTTCACTCTTCACTCTTCACTCTTCACTTTTCACTCTTCACTAAACCAAGTCCACGCGACCCTTGATCTCCTCAAGAACAGCCTTGGCGATAGAGCCAGATACTGGTGAGTGGTGATCATACTCCATAGAGCTGGTAGCACGACCGGAAGTGATGGTACGGAGGGCTGTTACATAACCGAACATCTCTGCCAGCGGAACCATGGCCTTCACGATGCGAGCACCGCTGCGGGCCTCTTCCATACCTTCCACCTGACCACGGCGTTTGTTCAAGTCACCGATCACGTCACCCATATTCTCCTCGGGTGTCACCACCTCAAGTTTCATCACAGGCTCCATGAGTACAGGACCAGCCTTCACGCAGGCGTTCTTGTAAGCATTGCGTGCAGCAAGCTCGAACGACAGCTGATCAGAGTCAACTGGGTGGAACGAACCATCTATCACGGTCACCTTCATAGAGTCCATCGGATAGCCACCGAGCACACCATTCTTCATAGCATCCTCGAAGCCCTTCTGCACGGCAGGAATGAACTCCTTAGGAATATTACCGCCCTTCACTTCGTTCACGAACTGCAGACCACCGTTCTCCTTGATATCGTAGTCCTCATCCACAGGACCCACATTCACGATGATATCAGCAAACTTACCGCGACCACCCGACTGCTTCTTATAGACCTCACGCAGGTTGACGGTCTTGGTGATAGCCTCTTTGTAGTTCACCTGTGGCTTACCCTGGTTACACTCAACCTTGAACTCACGCTTCAGACGGTCGATGATGATATCCAGGTGGAGCTCACCCATACCCGAGATCACGGTCTGTCCGCTCTGCTCATCAGTATGTACGGTGAAGGTAGGATCCTCCTCAGCCAACTTAGCAAGACCGTTGTCAAGCTTAGCGATGTCAGCCTGGCTCTTCGGCTCCACAGCGATCGAGATCACGGTATCCGGGAAGGAGATACTCTCCAGAACGATAGGATGAGCCTCATCGCAGAGGGTGTCACCCGTACGGATATCCTTGAAGCCCACACCTGCGCCGATGTCACCGGCGTCGATACTATCCATCGGCTGCTGCTTGTTTGAGTTCATCTGGAACAGACGGCTCACGCGCTCCTTCTTGCCAGAGCGTGTATTGAACACGTATGAACCAGCCTCCACCTTACCAGAATAAACGCGGAAGAACACCAGACGACCTACATACGGGTCGGTAGCGATCTTGAAGGCGAGGGCCGATGTCGGCTCATCCTCACTCGGCTTGCGGTCTTCCTCCTCACCTGTGTTCGGGTTCTCACCCACGATGTTAGGAGTATCCAGCGGAGAGGGCAGGAAGGCACACACGTAGTCGAGCAGTGTCTGCACGCCCTTGTTCTTGAACGATGAACCGCAGAGCATCGGTGTGCACTCCATAGCGAGTGTACCCTTGCGGATAGCGGCAATCAGTTCCTCCTCAGTGATCGAGTTGGGATCGTCGAAGAATTTCTCCATCAGAGCCTCATCGAACTCTGCTGCATCCTCAACGAGCTTGTCGCGCCACTCCTGTGCCTCGTCCATGAGGTCGGCAGGGATGTCGGTCACCTCGAACTCTGCTCCCTGTGTCTCATCATTCCAGATGATAGCCTTCATCTTCAGCAGGTCAACGATGCCCTTGAAGGTCTCCTCCTGTCCGATAGGCACAACGAGTGAAACCGGTTTTGCACCGAGCACGTCCTTCATCTGCTGGAGCACGTCAAAATAGTTAGCGCCCGAACGGTCCATTTTGTTCACGTAGCCCAGACGGGGAACGTTATACTTGTCAGCCTGGCGCCACACCGTTTCACTTTGTGGCTGCACGCCACCTACAGCACAGTAGGTTGCCACAGCGCCATCCAGCACACGGAGGGAACGCTCCACCTCAGCGGTGAAGTCCACGTGTCCCGGAGTATCAATCAAGTTGATCTTATACTGTTTGTCGTTATAGTGCCAGTAACAAGTGGTGGCAGCAGAGGTGATCGTGATACCACGCTCCTGCTCCTGAGCCATCCAGTCCATCGTTGCGGCACCGTCATGAACCTCGCCAATCTTGTGAGTCTTACCTGTATAGTACAGGATTCGCTCAGAAGTTGTTGTCTTACCGGCATCGATGTGAGCCATAATACCGATATTGCGGGTCAAATGTAAATCTTGCTTTGCCATTGTCTCTTTTTACCTTGTTTATCCTGAATTTAGAATCTGAAGTGGGCAAATGCACGGTTAGCCTCAGCCATACGGTGCATATCCTCCTTACGCTTGAATGCGCCACCCTGATTGTTGTAAGCATCCATGATCTCAGCAGCCAGACGCTCAGACATTGACTTTCCTCCGCGCTTACGGGCGAAGTTGATCATGTTCTTCATGGAAACACTTTCCTTACGGTCGGGGCGGATTTCTGTAGGCACCTGGAAGGTTGCACCACCGATACGACGGCTTTTCACCTCCACCTGCGGGGTGATATTGTCAAGAGCCTGCTTCCAGATATCAAGGGGAGCCTTCTCTTCCTTAGCCATCTTCTCCTTAACGATGTCAAGGGCTTTGTAGAAAATCTCATATGATGTATTCTTCTTTCCGTCATACATCAGATGATTCACGAACTTGGAGACCTTCTGGTCGTTGAAGACTGGATCCGGCAGGATCACGCGCTTCTTTGGTTTTGCTTTTCTCATTTTTGTCTGAAAATTAATTCTGCTTGGGGCTGTTCTTTCTGATATCTTCAACACTCACTCCAGAGTATTTACTCAACCTGTTAACAATTGCCGATTATGATCGGCTTAGCTGCTCACCTTCGGCAAATGGATCAATCCTTTGCCCTCGTTTCATTGCAGCTTCCTCCAGCAAAACGGTTTAAATGTAAAAGTTATAAGTTTTTGAGTTTCTGAGTTATTCGTCATCACTGAGTCTTTGGTCGTAAGCGACGCTCTTCTCCGAGCCAACTTATAAACTCAAAAACCCACAAACTCATCAACTCGGTCTTACTTCTTCTGCTTCGGACGCTTAGCTCCGTACTTAGAACGACGCTGTGTGCGGTTAGCCACGCCAGCAGTATCCAACGTACCGCGCACGATGTGGTAGCGAACACCAGGAAGGTCCTTTACACGACCACCGCGCACCAAAACAATAGAGTGCTCCTGAAGGTTGTGTCCTTCTCCCGGAATGTAGGAGTTCACTTCCTTCTGGTTTGTCAAACGAACACGGGCAACTTTACGCATTGCCGAATTAGGCTTCTTCGGGGTTGTGGTGTACACACGTACACACACACCACGACGCTGGGGACAAGAGTCCAGAGCGGGCGACTTGCTCTTGTCTGCAAGTGCCTTTCTGCCTTTTCTTACTAATTGTGAAATAGTAGGCATTGTACTTAATTTTTAGATATTTATATTATTTTGTTTATATTCGAATATGTGCACTATAATCCCTGCGGACTATTTCGGGCTGCAAAGGTACGAACTTTCCTCGAAACCACCTAATTATATAGATTACAAAATTCTCCCAAATGGGTAATTTTTGCAAAATATACACTTCGTTAACAAATATTGACTTAACCATACCGCTTATTTGTACCATGAACGGAGTGAAGAAGCATCCATTCCTGAACAAGAAGGAACAGGATCGATCCACGAGAACGTACAGTAATGGCCTATATATAATATAAGGTACGCGAGAGATCACATCAAACCTCTGATAAAGATTTCATAAATAAACAGCCACATCGGAAACACGTAAACGTTAACGTAACACGAGAAACAGAGGTAAAAACGGTCTGTCCGACCGAAAAGAAACATTTTTTGTAACACCTGTAACGAATAGTCCGGGAACAAAACAATTTGTTTTGTACCCAAAAACACGTCAGTTTAGAAAGTAAGAAAGGTCTTTTTCGGGAACAAAACAATTTGTTTTGTTCCCGAAGGTTATTTCGGTCCGACCGTAAAACGATGTTTTTCGGTGTTGAAACAGCCGTTTTTGCATCTGGATGCCATCGCACAAACATTTATAAGATCTACGAGAAAAGAACCATCGATACGGGAGTGCTGCTGCATATCTCCCGCATCCTTAGGCATGACTTCTTCAATGATTACTCCCACAACTTAGAGAATGATGCTACGGGGATAAAAAAAGACGAATGAACAATCCTTGACGGTTGTCCATTCGCCTCTGTCTGTAAACGTACTCCTCACTATGCCTCACCCTTGCCCATAGGGAACGGTGTGGCTGTCCTGGATCCTTGATTAGGGATGCGGATGGTGCCGAACTCCTGTTCGTAGCGCATGATATTCTCCTGCAATGCCCCGAGAAGGCGCTTGGCATGTTCGGGAGCCATGATGACACGGCTCTTCACCTGTGCCTTGGGCACACCGGGCAGCACCCGTGCGAAGTCGATGACGAAATCGCTGCTGCTATGTGTGATGATGGCGAAGTTGGCATATTCGCCCTGTGCCACATCCTGCTGCAGTTCCAACTGCAGTCCGTTATTCTTCTGTTCCTCCATACTCACAAACTATAAACTATGAACTATGAACTATGAACTATAAACTATTTCGGTATTTCTCCGCCTGCTCCATGATGAGTTTCTGATCATCGAAGTAGTTGATCTTCATGGCCTCGCGCACCTCGTGCAGGGTTTGTGCGGCCACTTCGCGAGCCACCTCACTACCCTTCTTCAGAATGTTATACACCTCGGGGATGTCCTGTTCGAACTCATGGCGGCGCTGACGGATGGGCTCAAGCTGTTTGTTGAGCACCTTCATCAGGAACTTCTTACACTTCATGTCACCGAGGCCGCCACGACGGTAGTGATCTTTCAGTTCATCCAGATTATGGTACTCAGGCCAGAACTCGGCAAAGTCGGCATCCGTCGAGAAGGCATCCAGATAGGTGAATACCACGTTACCCTCCACATGTCCGGGGTCTTCGACACGCAGATGCGTGGGGTCTGTATAGGCCGATTTCACCTTTGCCTCCACCTCCTTCGCGGTGTCGCTCAGGTAGATGCAGTTGCCGAGGCTCTTCGACATCTTCGCATTGCCATCCGTTCCCGGCAGTCGCAGACAGGCCTGGTTGGTGGGCAGCATGATCTGCGGTTCTACCAGCACATCGCCATAGGTGGCATTGAAACGGCGCACGATCTCGCGGCATTGCTCGAGCATCGGCTCCTGGTCTTCTCCTACAGGCACGGTGGTAGCCTTGCAGAAGGTGATGTCGGCAGCCTGTGAGATGGGATAGGTGAAGAAGCCCACGGGGATGGAGGTCTCGAAGTTACGCATGGCGATCTCGGTCTTCACGGTGGGGTTGCGCTGCAGACGACTTACGGTAACGAGGTTCATGTAATACACCGTGAGCTCCGTCAGCTCCGGAATCATCGACTGGATGAAGATGGTGACCTTCGAGGGATCCAGTCCTACGGAGAGGTAGTCGAGTGCCACCTCAATGATATTCTGCCTCACCTTCTCGGGATTGTCGGCATTATCTGTAAGGGCCTGTACATCTGCGATGAATACGAACATCTTGTCGTAGTCACCTTCGTTCTGCAACTCCACGCGACGGCGCAGTGATCCCACGTAGTGTCCTAAATGCAGGCGACCTGTGGGGCGGTCGCCTGTGAGTATGATCTTTCCCATAATCTGTATAAATTCCTTTAGACTGGCTGCAAAGGTAATGATTTTTTTTCAGATATAGAAAGAATTTGCAAGAATTACTTCACCACCACCTTCCTGCCGTTCATCAGGTAGATGCCAGCCTTCGCAGGCTTACCATTCAGCATACGGCCATCCATGGTGTACCATTCCGTGAAGCCCGACCGGCTATTATCCTCCTCCGTCAGCTCACTGATACCTGTAGCGATGCTTTCCGGATTCCTCTCAATCTTGAAATAGTCTTTTATGGGTTGGTATCCGCTGCCTGTTTCAATCATGAAGCCATTTTCGAGATCGAGGCCCAAGGTTCCACTCGTGGGATAGGTAATATGACAGTCGGTTTGATTATAACCACCAATTCGTTTTACGACATTATACCCAGTAGCTGAGAGTTCAAGATTCACTTTCTGGCATACCAACTTACCAACCATTCTAGGGCTAATACCCCACTCGTCATCATCCGGGTTGTCGGGATCCACACAGTAATAGCCATTGATACAGGGCCCATCTGTGGTTCTGATACTCACTTCACAATTCTTAAACACCAAGTTATTGGGTGTTGTGCTACCCATATTCTTACCGATGACACCTGTTTTCTGAGAACTTATCATCAAGTAAGCTGCCACCGTTTCACCCTCGATGGTTAATCCCGCTGCCGCATTGATACCCACATCGCCAACGATCTGACTATTGCCTGTCATCACGATGTGGAGGGGTAGATCGGAATCCGTATAGATTCCGCAGTTGTAGAGGTCGCTGGTTGCAATAATGATACCATCGTCCAAGTAGAGGGTATGGGTAGATGGCACGTAGCGCACTCCTTCCACATATCGTTTACCCGTACCGTCATTATAGCTGATAGCCCCGGTTTCTGGATCGATATTGTCTTCTGCCAGTCGAATACCGGCAATCTCGATAGGATAGGTAACGCGGCTCTTGATATAGGCAGCATACTGCGGCCATGCCGTTTTATAAGTTTGAACGAGTCCGTCAGGTACATAGATCACCGCATCAGGACTGAGGTTATTACCAAAGCAGTTCTCACCGATCGTTGCTGGAGTTTCCCCCTCAACCACAATCGTCTTCAAGCAACTTTCCGTCAGACTTGGCTGCTGGAACGCATACTGACCGATACTATTCACCGTGGCTGGCAACACCAGAGTGGAAAGACAGTTATCTGAGAAAGCATATTGTCCGATGGACTCTAAACAGGAAGGGAGGGAGAGTGAGGTGAGTGGAGCATCAGAAAAAGCATTGCTGCCGATTGTTCTCAACTTTGCGCCACTGCTTATGGAAATGGACTTCAACTGCTTACACTCAAAGAAAGCGAAGTCGTGGATTTCTTCCACATTGTCTCCGAAATAAATACCTTCGATGGGCACATTACTAATAGCATAGCTGGAGATGGTCTTCACAGTACCTGGTATCAGCACCTCCTTCAGATTCGGACAATTGAGGATGGAATGGGTATCCATCGTTCTAATTCCCTGGAAATAACCCAGTTCATAGAAAGAAGTGACGGTTGTGTTGTTACGGAAGGCATCACCGAGGGAAGTGATCTTTCTCACCTCCACGTTGTCAATTTTGCCATCGCTGTTCTCATCCCATCGGCTAAGACAGATCTGCTCCACTGCGTTATCCTTAAAGGAGAGGACATCAGACAATCGGTAATGCTTGGGATAGACAACCACATCTCCCTCATAGAAAGCATGCTGGTCTTTATTCCATTTTGCTGTTGTGGGAGTAATCTGGGTTATCGTTGAAGCCTTTAGCACGTTCCTCATGTTGGAAAACACCATGGGGTTGGCACTCGTACTGGAGGTCACGGCATCAATGGAGCTTCCTTGATAGACAGTCAAATCGAAATAATGTGGCGGTGTGGGATCACCTGAATACTGAGGATTATAGAAACCGCTGATGCATGTTGCAACACTTTGGATCTCCACATCTGAACTAAAAATCTTAATGGAACAAGCCGCCAAGCTTCCATCTGTCTTGATCATCTCTATACCGGACAAGCCTGTGGATTTAATCTTCAGTTGCGGCCGGTCTTGGACAAACATCATATCGTTATAGAAAGACAGGTTATTGCAGCAAAAGATAGTTATATACTCTGACTCAAGGGTGTTCACACCTTTCATATAAACACAGAACGCCTGACTGCCAGAAATGGGTACATTGTTCGCGGCGATTGCTGAGACGCCATAACCCTTGGCAATGATAGTGGCATCGTCAAGATGGAGTTCATGTTTAACAGGATCGTAGGTTACACCATGAGCCTCACAGCCATCACCCTTGGCTGCCACAGCCCCCTCAATATCATTGACATTGTCAGAGGTGATTTCTACTCCCGCTATCATCAAGCCATAGGATTCCGCCTCAGCTGGCATCACTCCGGCGCATAGCAGCAACACCATTGCCACCAACGCCCTCATCATGGGTTGTAGTTTCCTCTTTTCCATATTGTTTAATTTTTGGTTATAGAATCTGTCGCAAAGATAAGTAATAATCTTGAAAGTTGCAAGAATAAGTAAGGAAAAATGACTAAATAACGAGAGTTCGACGCATTTAAAATATAGGATACCAGTATTTTAACATCATTGCATCAAAAAACTTGAAGAAATCTTCCGCCATACAAAAAAATACCGTATCTTTGTCATCGAACTCATGCTAATATTAACATAATCATTACAAAAATGAAAAAGACTATAACCTTATTCATGTTGGCTTTTGTGCATCTTACTGTCTTAGCCGACTACGGAACAACCATAACAGGAGTTGGCGACTTCTGGTATTACTTGGACACTCAGAACCTAAAGGCCGAGTTGACAAACGGCTCGTCACCCTATACGGGTAATATTTCCATCCCTTCCTCCTTCACTTATGCCAATAAGACATATACTGTGAACAGAATTCATAATGTTGCTTTCTCTAATTGTTCAAACCTTACCTCTGTCACCATTCCCAATTCTGTAAAAAGTATAGGAAAAATGGCTTTCGCTGGATGTACAAGTCTCACATCCATCACGATTCCTAACTCTGTGGAGACTTTTGGTACGAATGTCTTCCAGGACTGTACGAAGCTGAAAACAGTTACGCTTTCTTCATCACTGAAAGATATTAATTATGAGGCCTTTTCAGGTTGCACGAGCCTTTCCTCCATTACAATTCCCAACGGTGTTTTAACTATTGGAGATAAAGCTTTTTATAATTGCACCAACCTCTCATCCGTCACGCTGCCCAGTACCACCCAAAGCATCGGTGAATATGCCTTCGCTGGCTGCTCGAAGTTACTTAACGTTTATTGTAATGCCGATGTAGAGCCAAATGCACAGGATAACAGTTTCAGTCCCACAACGATCAATAACGGTATCCTGCATGTTTCCGCCTTCGCCTATCCTGACTATAATGAGTACCCTTTCCCATGGTGTGGATTCAAGAACATCCAGAGCAGTGGACCTACCCATGAAAAGAAAACAATAAATGGCCTAACCTATAACCTGTCCTATTTAAACAGGACAGCCACCGTGATATCCAATGGCAATGAAGGGGAAGCTACCTATCATGGAGACATTACTATCCCAAGAGAAGCCTACTATAAAACCAGACCTTTCTTGGTGAATACCATTGCAAACTTCGCCTTCGCCAATTGTACGGGGCTAACCTCCATCACAGCACCACAAAACGTGCAAACAATAGAGACTGGCGCCTTCGAGAACTGTACTAATCTCAAGACGGCAGACATTCAGGGAGTGACGGTTATTGAAAAGCTTTTGTTCTATGGATGCACCAGTCTGACTTCTGTCCAAATCGCTCCGATCGTCACCACCATTAAAAATAGTGCTTTTGAAAAATGCCGCAGTCTGGAGTCCATCTCTTTAAGATCTGACCTGACATCTATTGGGGAGAAAGCTTTTAGCGAATGTCGCAGTCTAAAGACCATTGATGTTCCATCTTCTGTGACATCTATTGGGAAGTGGGCCTTCTTCTACTGCACCGGTTTGGAATCCATCAATTTCCGAGCAAATGTGACAGAGATTGATGATTATGTGTTCTGTCAATGCACAAGTCTGAAAGCATTTACATTCCCTAATACCCAAACCATCACACGAATCGGAGAATCTGCTTTTTCTCACTGCTATGGTCTCACACTCATGACGTTACCTTCATCCGTGAAGGTAATCGATTTGAATGCTTTCATGAATTGTAAAAATATGGAAGAATTTCATACCACAAGTTTGGAAGAAATCGGTGACGGTGCTCTCTCGGGGTGCTCTAAACTGAAGGATATCACGCTGCCCTCAACGTTGAAAAATATAGGGTACTATGCTTTCGAAGGATGCTCAGCCCTCGAGGAAGTGGAAATCCTCGCGTCATTGAAAACGATTCCCTACTATTCGTTCTGTGAATGCACGTCGTTGAAGACATTTGAACTTCCGTATGCAACAAAAACCATTGAGGAAGGAGCATTCAGCGGTTGCACCTCACTTACCTCAATATTCATAATGAATCCGGAATTTGAAAGAATAGACGCCTATGCCTTTGAAGGATGTACGGCTCTGAACAACGTGACTTGCCGAAGTACTAAAAGGGTACCGAAGCTGGGATAGGGCGTGTTCGACAGGGCTACTTACAGGAATGCCGTGCTCTACGTTCCCTACCAAACAACAGTGCAGCTTTACCAAGAGACCGAAGAAGACTGGCATAAATTCTTACGAATCCAGAGAATCGGAACGGATCCCGGTCCTCTTCCCGGTATCTCCACCGCTATCGAAAACGCAAGGCAAGACAGTCCTGCCGCAACCATCTATTCACTCAACGGTACAAAAGTGGTTCCTGGGAGCCGCACTTCGCCAGGATCCGTTGTCATCGTGAAAAAAGGTAACAGTACGATAAAAACAATACTCCGTTAAAGGCATTCAAATCATCAATGGACGGGGTTGATCATCAAATAACGTAACCGCCACAGAGCACTAAAAAGGCTGCCATATCTGGCAGCCCTTTATGTTCATCTTATCGGGGAGATTACTCCTCTAACACAGCTTCCTTCTCGGAGAAGTCGAGCACATTCTTGCGGTTAGCCTGAATACGCTCATATTCCTCCTTGGAGCCCACGATAATCTTATCGAATTCACGAAGTCCCGTACCGGCAGGAATGAGGTGACCGCAGATCACGTTCTCCTTCATACCCTCAAGGTTATCCATCTTTCCGCGTATAGCAGCCTCGTTGAGCACCTTGGTTGTTTCCTGGAAGGAAGCAGCCGACATGAAGCTCTTGGTCTGCAATGCCGCACGGGTGATACCCTGCAGGATCTGGGTGGATGTGGCGGGCACGGCATCACGTACCTGTACGATACGGAGGTCGCGACGTTTCAACATGGAGTTCTCATCGCGCAGCTTACGTGCAGAGATGATCTGTCCGGCCTTGAGTACCTCGGAGTCGCCAGCATCGACAACCACCTTCTTGCCCCAGATACGATCGTTCTCCTCGGCGAAGTCGAGTTTGTCAACCACCTCCTGCTCCAGGAAGATAGTGTCACCCGGATCATTGATCTGCACCTTGCGCATCATCTGACGGACGATAATCTCGAAGTGCTTGTCGTTGATCTTCACACCTTGCAGACGATACACATCCTGTACCTCGTTCACGATATACTCCTGAACGGCGGTCGGGCCCTTGATGGCCAGAATATCGTTCGGTGTGATGACACCGTCGGAAAGCGGTGTACCAGCACGCACAGCATCATGCTCCTGTACCAGGATCTGCTTGGAGAGAGAAACCAGATACTTGCGCTGATCACCTGTCTTCGAGGTGACAACGATCTCACGGTTACCACGCTTCACCTTACCCATGGTTACCTCACCGTCGATTTCTGATACGACAGCGGGGTTCGATGGGTTACGGGCCTCGAACAACTCAGTGACACGAGGCAGACCACCAGTGATATCACCACCTTTGGCAACGGTACGCGGGATCTTCACCAGGGTGGTACCCGTCTTCACGGTCTGACCATCCTCCACAACGACGTGTCCTCCCACAGGGAAGATATAGGTTCCGATTACCTCACCGTCGGCACCGATGATGTCACAGGTAGGCACCAGACTCTTGTCGCGGGTTTCTGTGATGATCTTCTCAGTAAGACCGGTAGTCTCGTCGGTCTCAGCCTTATAGGTGCTACCCTCTACCACATCCTTGAACTTCAACGTACCGGCGTATTCTGTCACGATGACGGCATTGAAGGGGTCCCAGCGAGCCACCATGTCACCCTTCTTCACGGTACTTCCTGCCTTGAAATAGAGAGAAGAACCGTAGGGAACGTTCATCGTAGAGAGAACGATGTTGGTGTGCGGGTCAACGAAGCGCACCTCAGCCAAACGGCTCACCACCATCTGACATTCACGCTCGCCCATCTCACCATCTTCGGTGAACGGAACGGCACGAAGCTCATCGAACTCCAGACGGCTGTCGTTCTTTGCCACGATAGAAGCGTTGGCAGCGGCATTACCAGCCACACCACCGGCGTGGAACGTACGGAGCGTCAGCTGTGTACCCGGCTCACCAATAGCCTGGGCGGCAATCACGCCGACAGCCTCACCCTTCTGTACCATGCGCTGGGTGGCGAGGTTACGACCGTAACACTTCATACACACACCCTTCTTGCTCTCACAGGTGAGTACCGAACGGATCTCCACACTCTCGATGGGAGAATCCTCGATGGCCTGAGCCACTGATTCGGTGATCTCCTCACCGGCGGAGATGATCATCTCGCCAGTAGTAGGATTGATAATATCATGAACGGACACACGTCCGAGGATACGCTCATACAGGGTAGAGATGGTCTCGTCGCCATTCTTCAGGGCTGTACATACCAGTCCGCGGAGTGTTCCACAGTCTTCCTCCGTGATAATCACATCATGTGACACATCAACCAGACGACGAGTCAGGTATCCGGCATCAGCCGTCTTCATGGCGGTATCGGCCAGACCCTTACGGGCACCGTGAGTAGAGATAAAGTACTCGAGCACCGACATTCCCTCCTTGAAGTTCGAGAGGATCGGGTTCTCAATCGTACCGCGGCCTTCGGCACCAGCCTTCTGCGGCTTGGCCATCAGTCCACGCATACCTGCCAACTGCTTAATCTGATCCTTTGAACCACGGGCTCCCGAATCAAGCATCATATAGACGGCATTGAAACCTTGGTCAGCCTCGGTCATCTGTTTCAGCAGGACCTCACCCAAGCGGTTGTTGACATGTGTCCAAGCATCGATCACCTGGTTGTAACGCTCGTTATCGGTGATGAATCCCATGTTATAGTTATCGGTGATTGCCTGTACCTCATCGTTACCTTTCTGCACCAGTTCCTCTTTCTCTTTCGGGATGATGATGTCATCAAGGTTGAACGACAGACCAGCCAAGTAAGCCATGCGGTAACCCAGGTTCTTGATACCATCGAGGAACTCACAAGCCTCGGCGAAGCCCACATGCTTGATCACGTTGGCAATGATGTCGCGCAGTGACTTCTTTGAGATAATGGTGTTCACATAGCCCACTTCATCGGGGATGATACCGTTCACGATGACACGACCAACAGAGGTCTCCACCATGTGGTTGTAATACTCACCATTCTCGTTGATATCCTTCACCACAACCTTCACCTGGGCATGGAGATCGCACTTGCCCTCGTTGTGAGCAATGATTGCTTCCTCAGGACCGTAGAAGGTGAGGCCTTCGCCCTTGGCTCCCGGACGGATCTTGGTGATATAATACAGACCCAGCACCATATCCTGAGAAGGCACGGTAATCGGCGCGCCATTGGCGGGGTTCAGGATGTTATGACTCTGAAGCATCAGGATCTGTGCCTCCAGCACGGCCTCGTTGCTCAGCGGGAGGTGGACAGCCATCTGGTCACCGTCGAAGTCGGCATTGAAAGCCGTACATGCCAGTGGGTGCAGCTGGATAGCCTTACCCTCGATCAGCTTGGGCTGGAAAGCCTGGATACCCAGACGGTGCAGTGTAGGAGCACGGTTCAGGAGGACAGGATGACCCTTCATCACATTCTCCAGGATATCCCAGATCACCGGTTCGCGGCGGTCAACGATCTTCTTCGCGCTCTTCACCGTCTTCACGATGCCGCGTTCGATAAGCTTGCGGATGATGAACGGTTTGTAGAGCTCTGCAGCCATCAGTTTGGGCAGACCGCACTCTCCCATCTTCAGTTCAGGACCTACAACGATCACCGAACGGGCAGAATAGTCAACACGCTTACCGAGCAAGTTCTGGCGGAAACGACCCTGCTTACCCTTCAACGAGTCGGAGAGAGATTTCAACGGACGGTTGGAGTCGCTCTTGACAGCCGAAGACTTACGACTGTTATCGAAGAGTGAATCAACGGCCTCCTGAAGCATGCGTTTCTCGTTACGGAGGATCACCTCGGGTGCCTTGATCTCCATCAGTCTCTTCAAACGGTTGTTACGGATGATGACACGACGATAGAGGTCGTTCAAATCGGAAGTTGCAAAACGACCACCATCCAGCGGCACCAACGGACGAAGTTCCGGAGGTGTGACAGGGATGATCTTCATAATCATCCATTCAGGACGGTTGATCTCCTTACTGCTACGGAAAGCCTCTACCACCTGCAGGCGCTTCAGAGCCTCGGTCTTACGCTGCTGAGAAGAGTCGCTGTTGGCACGGTCGCGGAGCTCATAGCTCAGTGAGTCGAGGTCAATTCCTACAAGCAGCTGATAGATGGCCTCTGCACCCATCTTGGCAATGAACTTGTTGGGATCGGAGTCGTCGAGGTACTCGTTGCCCTGGGGCAGACTGTCCATCAACTCGATATACTCGTCCTCTGAAAGGAGATCCATCTTATGCGATCCGTTCACTTCCATTCCCTCGGCATCTTTCCTTCCTTCTACCACACCCGGCTGGATGACGATATACTTCTCGTAATAGATCACAGCATCGAGTTTCTTGGTGGGGACCCCCAACAGATAACCGATCTTATTGGGCAGGGAACGGAAATACCAGATATGGGCCACGGGCACAACCAGCTCGATATGACCCGTACGCTCACGGCGAACTTTCTTCTCGGTCACCTCTACGCCACAACGGTCGCAGACGATACCCTTATAACGGATGCGCTTATATTTACCGCAGGCACACTCATAGTCCTTGGTAGGACCGAAGATACGCTCACAGAATAATCCGTCACGCTCAGGCTTGTAGGTACGGTAGTTAATGGTCTCAGGCTTGGTAACCTCGCCAAAACTGCTCTCGAGGATTTCCTCGGGTGATGCGAGTCCGATGGTAATCTTCGTAAAATTACTCTTTATCTTGGAATCTTTCTTGAAAGCCATATTTCTTAATTGTCAATTATCAATTATCAACTATCAATTAACATTAGTCGAGGGTTACGCTCAAACCTAAGCCACGCAGTTCATGGAGCAGCACATTGAGCGACTCGGGAATACCCGGGGTGGGCATAGGCTCGCCTTTGACAATAGCCTCGTAAGCCTTGCTACGTCCCACCACATCATCAGACTTGATCGTCAGGATCTCCTGAAGGACATGACTGGCGCCGAAGGCCTCAAGTGCCCAGACCTCCATTTCTCCGAAGCGCTGTCCACCGAACTGTGCCTTACCACCAAGCGGCTGCTGGGTGATCAAGCTGTACGGACCGATAGAACGTGCGTGCATCTTATCTTCCACCATGTGGCCGAGTTTCAAGAAGTAGGTGATACCCACGGTAGCGGGCTGGTCGAACTTCTCACCCGTCTCACCATCATAAAGGTGGGTAGAGCACAAGCGAGGCAGTCCTGCCTTATCCGTCCACTCCTGTAAGTCTTCCAACTTAGCTCCGTCGAAGATCGGAGTAGCGAACTTCACGCCCAGACGTTTACCGGCAGCACCGAGAATGGCCTCGAAGATCTGACCCAGGTTCATACGTGAAGGCACACCTAACGGGTTCAGCACCAAGTCAACGGGACGTCCATCCTCGAGGAACGGCATATCCTCCTGGCGCACCACCTTGGAAACGATACCTTTATTACCGTGGCGACCGGCAAGTTTGTCACCCACACCGATCTTACGTTTCTTAGCCACATAGACCTTGGCCATCTGCAGGATGCCTGAAGGCAGCTCGTCACCGATCGTGATAGCCAACTTACGGCGTTTCAACTCTGCATCAAGCAGTTTATATTTCTTGATGAAGTTCATGATCAGCTTCTGAATCAGCTCATTCTTATGCTCATCATTCGTCCACCCATTACTCTGAATTCCATCGTACTCGAGATTCTTCAGCGCAGCGACAGTAAACTTACTGCCCTTGGTGATGATCTCGGCACCAGTATAGTCCTTCACGCCCTGAGACACCTTACCCTCGGTCAGAACCATCAGCTTATCCACGAGGATCTCCTTCAGGTCGTTGATCTTGGCATCGTATTCCTCATCGATCTTGGCAAGAATAATCTTATCCTGCTGCTTGCTCTGACGAGTCTTGATAGCACGAGAGAAGAGTTTCTTGTCGATCACGATACCTGTCAGAGAAGGATTGGCTTTCAAAGAAGAGTCTTTCACATCACCGGCCTTGTCACCGAAGATGGCACGTAACAGTTTCTCTTCAGGAGAAGGATCACTCTCGCCCTTCGGTGAGATCTTACCGATCAGGATGTCACCGGGCTCCACACGTGCTCCCACGCGGATGATACCGTTATCATCGAGGTCTTTCGTTGCCTCCTCACTGACATTGGGGATATCGGCAGTGAACTCCTCCATGCCTCGTTTGGTCTCACGGACATCAAGGGAGTACTCATCCACATGAACTGAAGTCAAGATATCCTCTCTTACCACACGCTCGTTCAGTACGATGGCATCCTCGTAGTTGTAACCCTTCCATGGCATGTAGGCCACCAGCAGGTTACGTCCTAAAGCAAGCTCACCATTCTCGGTAGCGTAGCCTTCTGTCAGGATATCACCCTTCTTCACACGTTGACCCTTATTACAGATAGGACGGAGGTCAACAACCATGTTCTGGTTGGTGCGGCGGAACTTAGGAATACGATATTCCTTCAAAGCCGGTTCGAAGCTCACGAACTCCTCATCCTCGGTTCGGTCATAAAGAATACGGATCGTGGTGGCGTCAACATACTCGATGACACCCTCGCCCTCAGCAGTAATCATTGTACGAGAATCCTCGCACACCTGCTTCTCGATACCTGTTCCAACGATAGGAGCCTCGTTATGAAGCAGAGGAACAGCCTGACGCATCATGTTCGATCCCATCAGCGCACGGTGGGCGTCGTCATGCTCCAAGAAAGGAATCAGACCGGCAGCGATAGAAGCGATCTGCTGGGGTGCCACGTCCATCAAGTCAACCTGATCAGGAGCAACAACGGGGAAGTCGGCATCCTGACGGCACTTCACATAGGTACGGATGAACGAACCATCTTCCCTCAGCGGTGCGTTACCCTGTCCGATGATATGATCCTCTTCTTCTTCAGCAGTCAGATAGACCACATCCTCATTATTCAGGTTCACCACACCATCCTTCACCTTTCGGTAGGGTGTCTCGATGAAGCCGAGTTCATTGATCTTTGCATAGACACAAAGAGAGGAGATCAGACCGATATTCGGGCCTTCAGGACTCTCGATCGGGCAGAGGCGACCGTAGTGGGTATAGTGTACGTCACGCACCTCGAATCCGGCACGCTCTCTTGACAGACCACCAGGACCCAGTGCCGACAGACGACGTTTGTGAGTAACCTCTGCCAAGGGGTTCGTCTGATCCATGAACTGGCTCAAGGGGTTGGTGCCGAAGAACGAGTTGATCACGCTCGAGATTGTCTTCGCATTGATCAGGTCCGTCGGAGTGAACACCTCATTATCACGAACGTTCATACGCTCGCGGATGGTACGGCTCATACGGGCCAGACCGATAGAGAACTGGTTGCTCAACTGCTCACCCACCGTACGTACACGACGGTTGGAAAGGTGGTCAATATCATCCACCGTAGCGTTTGAGTTCACCAACTGGATGAGATATTTGATAATCTCAATAATATCTTCGTTGGTCAGGATACGGATGTTCATCTCCGTGTCAAGACCTAATTTCTTATTAATACGGTAACGACCCACGTCACCCAGATCGTAACGTTTGTCAGAGAAGAAGAGGTTCTGGATCACCTCACGGGCGCTGGCATCATCAGCCGGATCAGCATTGCGCAGCTGACGGTAGATATAGTTTACGGCTTCCTGCTCACTGTTACTCGGGTCTTTCTGCAACGTGTTGAAGATAATCGAGTACTTATTAGCTGTCTCGGCATCCTTGTGCACGAGGATCGTAGAGGCACCGCTGTCAAGGATATCCTCCACGTTCTCCTTGGTGATCTCTGTCTCACGCTCCATGATCACCTCGTTGCGCTCGATAGATGTCACCTCACCAGAGTCCTCATCAACGAAGTCCTCTGTCCAGCTCTTCAGGACACGTGCAGCCAAATGTTTGCCGATCACATCCTTCATATTCTTCTTCGTCACCTTCACCTCCTCGGCAAGGTCGAAGATCTGGAGGATGTCTTTGTCAGCCTCATAACCGATGGCACGCAGAAGAGTTGTCACGGGCAACTTCTTCTTTCTGTCGATGTAGGCATACATCACATTGTTGATATCGGTAGCAAACTCAATCCATGAGCCTTTGAAGGGGATGATACGCGCACTGTAGAGAACGGTACCGTTGGCATGAACGCCCTGACCGAAGAACACACCAGGAGAACGGTGCAGTTGAGAAACCACCACACGCTCTGCACCGTTGATGATGAAGGTGCCGTTGCTGGTCATATAAGGAATGGTCCCCAGGAAGACATCAGATACGATCGTCTCGAAGTCTTCGTGATCAGGATCCGTGCAGTACAGTTTCATCTTCGCCTTCAAGGGAACACTGTAGGTCAGTCCACGCTCAAGACACTCATCGATCGTGTAACGCGGTGGGTCGATGAAGTAGTCCAGGAACTCAAGAACGAAATTATTCCTTGTATCGGTTATCGGGAAGTTCTCTGAGAACACCTTGTATAAGCCGTCATTCTTGCGTTCCTCTGGCGGAGTGTCTAACTGAAGGAAATCCCTGAAAGACTTTAACTGCACGTCGAGGAAATCCGGATAGGGCATCGGATTCTTCACGCTGGCAAAGTTTACTCTGTTATCAACAATTTTTGAAGCCATCTATATTACTTTTTATTTGTCTAATTGGTCAAATTGGGCAATGGGTCAAATAGGATGTGTCGAAGACACAAAAAGGTTAGGACTCCCCTACTTGGGAAATCCTAACCCGTATGTACAAAGTTGTCTCGATTATTTGAGCTCTACCTCAGCGCCTACAGCCTCGAGGGTCTTCTTCAGGTTCTCAGCCTCGTCCTTAGACATGCCTTCCTTCACGGTAGAAGGAGCACCGTCAACGAGATCCTTAGCCTCTTTCAGACCGAGACCGCAAGCCTCTTTCACAGCCTTAACGACCTGGAGCTTAGCAGCACCAGCAGACTTCAGAACGACATCGAAAGAAGTCTTCTCCTCAGCAGCGGCAGCCTCGCCACCAGCAGCGGGACCAGCAGCAACAGCAACAGCGGCTGCAGCAGGCTCAATTCCATACTCGTCCTTCAGGACTGTCTTCAACTCTTGAACTTCTTTTACTGTAAGGTTTACCAACTCTTCAGCAATAGCTTTAATATCTGCCATTTTATTTAAACTTTTTAATTGTTAATTCTTTTGCAGGCGGTATAAAACACCTTGATAAATGTTAATGATAATGGTTTAGCGCTCCTCAAGTGTCTTCAGCACACCATGGATGGTGTTAGCACCTGATTCCAGAGCAGAGATAACGCCCTGTGCTGGAGCTTCGAGCATGGCAACAACATCTGCGATAAGCTCGTTCTTGCTCTTGATAGCAACAAGCTCGTCGAGTTTGTCTGCACCTACGAAGATACCTTCCTCTGCATAAGCACCCTTCAAAGCGGGGATACCCTGCTTCTTATATTCCTTCAGCAGCTTGGCCGGAACATTCGCAGTATTGCAGAACATCACGGCAGTGTTGCCCTTCAGTGTCTCGTACAGAGGTTCGAAATCAATCTCAGAAGCCTCGAAGGCCTTGTGGAGAAGGGTGTTCTTTACGACCACCATTTTGATTTCGTTCTTAAAGCACTTGCGACGCAGATCGCTTGTGGCCTTCGCATTCAGTCCGGTCACATCAACCAGATAGAAATGAGGGAATTCCTTCAGTTTCTCACCAAGCTCAACGATGATAGTATCTTTTACTTCTTTTTTCATTTTCGTCTTCTTTTAAAAATTACTCAACTGTCTTCGGATCAACCTTGACACCAAGACTCATCGTGCTTGAGAGGAAAATACTCTTAATATAAGTACCCTTAGCGGCAGCAGGCTTCAGTTTGATAACGGTAGAGATAAACTCCTTAGCATTTCCGTAGAGCTGCTCGGGGGTCATGCTCACCTTACCGATTGACGTGTGGATAATACCCGACTTGTCAACCTTGAAATCAATTTTACCCTGCTTAACTTCCTTCACTGCTTTTGCCACATCCATAGTAACAGTACCACTCTTGGGGTTAGGCATCAGGCCACGGGGACCGAGCACACGGCCCAACGGACCGATCTTACCCATGCAAGAGGGCATTGTGATAATCACATCCACATCTGTCCAACCACCTTTGATCTTGTCGATATACTCGTCAAGACCGACATAGTCGGCACCAGCCTCTTTGGCAGCAGCCTCCTGATCAGGAGTACAGAGTGCGAGCACGCGGATCACCTTACCCGTACCGTTCGGCAGCGACACAACGCCACGAACCATCTGGTTAGCTTTACGCGGATCCACACCCAGGCGTACGTCGATATCAACTGAAGCATCGAACTTGGTAGTGGTAATCTCTTTTACCAGCTCGGTAGCCTCCTGTAAAGAGTATGCTTTCCCTGCTTCAACCTTATCGGCAACTGCTTTTTGATTTTTTGTCAGTTTACTCATTTTCTTTAAAATTGAAGTTATCAATTATTATCCAGGGAAGTCCCCTTTTACAGTGATACCCATACTACGAGCCGTACCAGCAATCAACTTCATGGCGCTTTCCACTGTGAAGCAGTTGAGGTCAGCCATCTTATCCTCAGCGATAGCTTTCACCTGATCCCAAGTGACAGAAGCAACCTTTTTACGGTTAGGCTCAGAAGAGCCACCCTTTACTTTGGCTGCCTCAAGAAGCTGTACAGCTGCAGGAGAAGTCTTGATTTCGAAGCTGTATGACTTGTCGGTGTAGTAAGTGATAACAACTGGCAATACCTTACCAGCCTTATCCTGGGTTCTGGCGTTGAACTCCTTGCAGAATCCCATAATGTTGATACCCTTAGAACCCAAAGCAGGTCCTACTGGTGGTGAAGGATTCGCAGCGCCACCTTTAATCTGTAATTTGATTAATCCAGCAACTTCTTTAGCCATTTTTGTTTAATAATTAATGAATTTACTATTAGCCAAGCTGGCATGAGCCTGCCTGACCGAATATAAAAAGAACAGCCGCCCGTAACAATGCAGGCTACTCTTTTTCAACTTGCATAAAACTGAGCTCCAGCGGGGTTTTCCTGCCAAAGATCTTAACCATCACCTTCAGTTTGTGTTTCTCGGCATTCACTTCTTCGATCACGCCGCTGAAACCACTGAAAGGACCATCAGTAACCTTCACGGTCTCATCAACCACATAAGGTACTGTCACCTCATCCACGAGTTCCGTTTCTTCAACATTACCCAGGATTCGGTTAATGTCAGCCTGTCTGACGGGAGTCGGATTGTCCAGACCGCCCAAGAAACCGAGCACATTCGGCATGAAACGCAGTGTATGCGCCACATCGCCTTTCAGTTCTGCCTCTACGAGCACATAACCAGGGAGAGAGATCTTCTCCTTCACCACACGCTTACCATTGCGCAGCGTAGCATGTTTCTCTGTAGGTATAAGAACCTGCGAAACATACTGTGTCAGCAACGCATTGTGCTTCATTTCAGCCTCGATGTACTCTTTCACCTTAGCTTCCTTTCCGCTCACAGCGCGAAGGACATACCATTTCTTTCCTGATTCTGCCATTTCCTATTTGAAATTAATCCAGACAAAAAACTCGGTTAGATACCGAGCTTATAGATTCCACTCATGACAGCCTTGAAGACGCTATCCATAGCAAACACAACGAGGGCAATGATAAGGGAAGCAGATAATACAACCATTGCCGTATGTGTCAGTTCGGCGCGTGTAGGCCAAGTCGTTTTATGCGCAAGTTCGTTATAGCAATCCTTGCAATAATTTACAAATCTCTTGAACATATTACTATTCTTTCTTGGCACGGGAAGGAGGACTCGAACCCACGACCCTCGGTTTTGGAGACCGATGCTCTACCAACTGAGCTATTCCCGTAAAAAAGTTCCCGCCGCACGAGGCGGGAACCTGAAGTTATCTTTAATTAGTCTAATTCGGACTTATTAGTCAAACAAGGCTAATTTTAGTCTTCGTACACTTCTGTGATCTGACCAGAACCAACGGTACGTCCACCCTCACGGATAGCGAAGCGGAGACCCGGGTTCAGAGCAACAGCGTAGATCAGTTCAACCTGGATCTCAACGTTATCACCAGGCATTACCATCTCAACGCCCTCGGGCAGAGTGATCTCACCAGTACAGTCCATTGTACGGAGGTAGAACTGAGGACGATACTTGTTTCCGAACGGAGTATGACGACCACCCTCTTCCTTCTTCAGCACATAGATAGAAGCCTTGAAGCGCTTGAAAGGCTTGATCTGTCCCGGATGGCAGAGCACCATACCGCGCTTGATCTCGTTCTTGTCGATACCACGGAGCAGCAGACCTACGTTATCACCAGCCTGGCCCTCGTCGAGGATCTTACGGAACATCTCAACACCGGTAACCACAGACTTCTTGTCCTCACCGAGACCGAGCAGCTCAACCTCGTCGCCTACATGGATCACACCAGTCTCGATACGACCGGTAGCCACAGTACCACGACCTGTAATTGAGAACACGTCCTCAACAGGCATCAAGAAAGGTTTGTCGGTAGCGCGAGGAGGCTCCTGGATCCACTCGTCGCAGGTGTTCATCAGCTCCATCACCTTCTCTTCCCACTTGGCAACACCGTTCAGGGCACCGAGGGCAGAACCACGGATGATAGGAGTATCTTCCTCGAACTCATACTGCTCCAGAATCTCGCGGACCTCCATCTCAACGAGCTCCAGCATCTCCTCATCGTCGACCATATCGCACTTGTTCAAGAACACCACCAGACGGGGAACGTTCACCTGACGGGCGAGCAGCACGTGCTCACGGGTCTGAGGCATAGGACCGTCAGTAGCAGCAACAACGAGGATAGCACCATCCATCTGGGCAGCACCAGTAACCATGTTCTTCACATAGTCAGCGTGTCCCGGGCAGTCAACGTGAGCATAGTGACGCTTAGCGGTCTCGTACTCAACGTGAGCGGTGTTAATAGTGATACCACGCTCCTTCTCCTCGGGAGCGTTGTCAATCTGGTCGAAAGACTTCACCTCAGAAAGACCCTGCTTAGCCAGTACAGTTGTGATGGCAGCGGTCAGAGTAGTCTTACCATGGTCAACGTGACCGATAGTACCAATGTTTACGTGCGGTTTGGTGCGCACAAATTGCTCTTTAGCCATAGCTTTACTTTTTATTTATTAAATGAATAATCGCGTATTGTCTGCTTCACAAATACAACAAATCAGTAGAGCTGTAACCGAGATTTGAACTCGGGACCTCTTCCTTACCAAGGAAGTGCTCTACCACTGAGCTATTACAGCGAGTTAGAGCGGAAAACGGGGCTCAAACCCGCGACCCCCAGCTTGGAAGGCTAGTGCTCTATCAACTGAGCTATTTCCGCATATACGGTATTTCGGCTTCGCCTCGGCATAAATGTGCTTTTGCACTCGGCTTGCACTCAATTCCGCAATTAAAACTTCTACTGAAGTGGGTGGTGATGGATTCGAACCACCGAAGTCGAAAGACAACAGATTTACAGTCTGCCCCATTTGGCCGCTCTGGAAACCACCCTTGTTTTAAAAGCCCCTTATCAACCTCTATCGCTCTGGTGAGCCTCTTGTCGGATTCGAACCAACGACCCCGAGATTACAAATCACGTGCTCTGGCCAACTGAGCTAAAGAGGCAAATCCTTGCAGCCGTAAGGCCTTGTTTTTAGGACTTGTTCTAAAACGGCTGCAAAGATACGCACTTTTTTCGAATCTCCAAAATTTTTGGAGGATTTTTTTTATCTGTTGCGTTGTTTTTCTTTAAATTTGGTAAGTTGCACCTTTAAAGAATCCACGCATTGGTCGATACTCTCCTCGAATGTGTCGCACACTTTCTCCACGAACAGTGTATTACCCGGCACATTCACTGTCAGGCTTGCCTCCTTGTTCAAGGCGGTGGCCGGTTTGACCACTTTTAGCTGCACCTCCACTTTCTGAATGTCTTCGTAAGATTTCTCCAACTTGGCGACTTTCTTTTCGATAAACGCCTTCAACTGCTCAGTAGCGTCGAAATGGATCGACTGAATTTTAATCTCCATAGTTACCTCCATTTTTAAGGGTTATGCCCTGGGATGGGCTTTACGATAAACTTTCTTCAGCTGCTCGAATGTCGTATGAGTATAGATCTCGGTCGTTGAAAGACTTTGATGTCCCAGCAGCTTCTTCACACTTTCGAGTCCTGCCTCATGGTTAAGCATGGCGGTGGCGAAGGAGTGTCGGAGCACATGTGGTGTGCGTTTCTTCATTGTGGTGACCATTGAGAGGCACCTCTTCACCTCGTTTCTGATCTGTCCGGCCGTCATCCTCACACCTTTCTCTGTGATCAGCAGTGCCGTCTCGGTGTGTTCGATTTCCCGGTTTCTCAGATCCACGTATTGTTCGAGTGCCTTTTTCATCTCTTCCCCGAAGGGTATCACCCTTTGTTTGTTTCTCTTGCCTGTCACCTTCAGCTGTCGGTTGATCATGTCAACGTTGTCATCGTCGAGACCTGCCAGCTCCGACACGCGCAGTCCTGCCTCATATAGTAATATTAATATGGTACGTGCGCGTACATCTTTATAATTGGTTCCAGTGATCAGTTCATCCAAGAGCCGGTCCATCTCGCTTTCCTTCACGAACTGCGGCAGCGGTTTGCTTTTCTTCGGTCCGACGATTCCATGTGCGGGATCCCTTTCTACGAGATGTCGGCTGAGGGCAAAACGATAAAAGGAACGCAAAGCACTCAAACGTCGATTGATTGAAGTGGCATTGTTTCCTTTATCCATCATGCTCTCCATCCAGTCACGGATCACATCAGAGTCGATCGACTCCCAAGAGAGATGACTATTCAAAGTTTTGAAGTACGACTCAAAGGCTCTCAAGTCCTCGCCGTAGCTCTGCAGTGTAAGCGAAGAGTAGTTCTTCTCTGCCTGCAAGTAGTTCAGAAACTCTTTAACCATCATATCGCGCTGCACTCACCATGAGTTTACGGCACGAATTTACGGAAAAATCTCCAAACCACCAAATTTTTCCCAGAGAATTTTATTATTCCTCTGCTTGGCGAAGCTTCTGTACATAGATAGCGTGCTCCATCTTCAGGCGCTTCAAGACAGAAGGTTTGTCGAATTGCTGACGGGCACGGAGTTCTTTCACCACGCCGGTCTTCTCAAACTTTCTCTTGAACTTCTTCAATGCTCTTTCGATGTTCTCGCCTTCTTTTACGGGTACAATAATCATGTCTTTGCTTTAATTTTTTATCGTTAAACTTATGTTATTTATTTCAAATTCTGTAAGTTGCCATTAAAAGCGGGTGCAAAGTTACATCAATTTTGTCAAACTCACAAATTTTTCAATATTTTTTTCAAAATAATATGAAAAGAAGAGTCACCTTTCCTCACACTGTTCAATGATGGTGCATGCTCCCAGATGCAACAGCAGCCACACCCTTTTACGGGTATGGCTGCTGCCGATTGATCAGATGGTCACCGTGGCTGCGAAACACCGTCAGCCATTCCGGGCCACTATTTCACCATGAACTTCTTTCCGTTACGGATATAGATGCCCGGCTTCAGAGTTTTGCTGTTCACCTTCTGTCCCTGCAGGTTGAACACGTCATCGGCCTTAGCATTAGTCTTTCCGCCAGACTTGTCCGCCCAGAGGAATCCGATGCCAGTAGCGATGCCGCCGGCCTCCTGCATGGTCACACTTAAATAACACTTATGGTCAGGCATTACAAAGTCATAATAACCATTTTCATCGGCCGTTAATGGTGTATTATCAAGGGATACGCTTTCTACTTCATAACCTTTACTGGGCCTTATGGTTAGCCTGACGGGAGAACCCTTAGTAAAATCCCTTTTACCATCTGGCCACAAATAATGACCATTGGCAAGCACCTCTACTAATGAATTGTTAAATGAAGTATGCATGGTAGAACATCCTATATTATTGAATGTTACTCTGACATCAACGTTTGCTTCAAGATAGCTGGTGATTGCATACGAATATCGCTGATTCTCAAAATCATAGGTCAAGGCAACCACTTCTCCATCTATAGTAGCAGTAGGAACAAAGCCTTCAGAAGGCTCAATGTAAAGATATAACTCAGAGCCTTCCATAATAGGAGGAATTGTAGTTCCATTCCACCAGGCTCCATTCATGGTAGCGATTCCAACCTGTCCTCCTTCAGTATAGTTCACCTGTACCTGAAACTCTCCAGCCTCCTCTAAAGTCACATTGACTTCGCAATCTCCATTCACCGTGAGATCATAATAGCGGTTGGCTTTATAATCACTCAGAATCGATGTTCCGTTTACAGTGATAGAACTAACCTTAAATCCACTATAGGGACTAACTTCCAACCTAACGACTGTGCCTGTGCGGTGGTACTGAGCATTTTCAATACCTGAATTAATCCAACCGTTATCTAAGGAAACATTGCCCCGACTCGTATCATAAGTCAACGTTACAGTTGGACAATCCTTAAATGTCACGACTACGTTATGGTCTTCAGTGACATTCGTGAAATCATAATAGCCATTCGTCCTATACGTTTCCGTCACATCTGTCGTCCCATCAACCACAATGGACCCCACCTCGAAACGATAATCGTAAGTGGATGCTTCCAACCTTACGGTAGAGCCATCATTAACATCATTCCCATTCTCAGGATCTGCCGGTATGTTTCCTAAAGAAACCTGTCCTTGACTACTATCATAGCTGGCAGTAATCTTATGGGTACTAACCTGCTTGAATTCGAAGATTACAGTATAATCAGCAGAGAGAGGCGCAAACTCATAATAGCCATTAGCCAGATAGATATCCGTTACATTTGTCGAATTACCATCATTATCCCTTATCTCAACCTTATCAACCTCATAACCTGTTATCGGCATAGCCTTCATTTTGAAGTTTTTTCCTGAGGCAAGGGATACACTGTTATTACTATCCACATTTAAGCCGTTATCATCAAAGAACCGAATAAGTGGAGAAATATCATTCGGTTGGAAAGAAAGGGAAATCGTGTTTGTTGGCAGCTCACTTACTTCAACATCAACCGTGTGGTTACCTGAACTACTAATCTGATAACCCTTGTACTCATTGAACTCACTGGTAACATTCACCCCGTCGACAAAGATACTATTGACAACATAATATCTATCACTTGGGAAATCAATAATTAGCCGAACATCTCCCTCAGGGACCTCTACCGTTTGGCTGCTCATTACAGATGGATAATAATTATAATTTGGAGAGGAGAGAACCACACTAACAGCATCCTCAACATTAAAAGAAACCGCTATTTCTTGAACTGGTATTTTGGTAAGTTCAACATTGACAGTATGGTCAGAAGTACTGGACAGACGACAGATAAGATAGCTTCTCCAATCCGCAGTCACATCATTACCATCAACCTTGATGCTATTGACAGAATATAACGGTGTGGGAATGGTTACCGAAAAGTAAACATCTCCGATCTCCTCAGGAACATTTATAACTGTGCCACCAGTTTGTGTCGAATTATTAAAAATAGAACCGGAAAAATCAACTTCTCTGAAATTAACTTCTACTGCATTGTCGTAATTGAGTTGAACCGTAATGTTGTACCCGAAGGCACTCCCCAAACTGGTGAAGAGCATCATCACCAGCATGGCTAACTGTTTATTTAACAACTGTTTCATTGACTTATTAATAGTTGGTATTTTTGCTAATTGACTAAAATACGGCACAAATTTACGGAAATTATTGGAAACCACCAACTTTTATCCCAAACAAATTACGAAAACACCATGAACTGAGCTTTAACATGGTGAAGAAATCGTTCAACGCGAAGACATTCTAAATGTTAAATATACAAATGATTATTTACAAATTAACTTCGTTTAACGCGAAATACGGGCATAGGGAGAACTGACCATCCTCTTGGTCGAAAAGGAGCGATTCTGACAAGGTTTAATAAAGCACTGACTATGAACACGTTAGAGAATATCGGCATTTTTAGCTCACGAGAATAGAGGAAAATTCGTCCCAAAAAGGCACCTTTAGGGCTCATAAATGCCGTTTTCACGAGTTGAAATCATGATTTTTTTAGAAGAAACGTACCCTAAGGGTTGTTCGGAACGGCGTTTTCACCCGTTCCGACGGCATCTATAAGTGGATGGTGACGGCGGAACGAGGTGTAGATGACGGTGGAACAGGTGTTAGAAACGTCTGGAACAACACTAAATAGAGCCTACGTAAACGATACGTAGGCTCTACTTGGGTTCAAAACAGACTCTAATTGCATTTCAATGAGACTCTACATGGATCCCAAACAGACTTTACTTGCACAAAAGGGCACTTTTGGACACTTCTGAACACTCCGAGTTTGACCCGTCATTCAATTAGCATATTTTTGCAATCCTTAAATAATTACGAATTATCCTGACAACTCCTCCCACAGAGTGAATGGAGTCAAGGGAGAATCTCAAATCATGCAGAGCAAAATTACTGACCCCACCCCTCGCTACGCTCCACCCCTCCCCTACGATGGGAGGGGAGTGCCATGCGGACAGGAAGCCCACCCCTGCCCTCCCAAAGGGAGGGAATGCCATGCGGTCAGGAGGCCCACCCCTGCCCTCCCAAAGGGAGGGAGTGCCATGCGGAAAGGAGGCCCACCCCTACCCTCCCAAAGGGAGGGAGTGCCATGCGGACAGGAAGCCCAAACCTGCCCTCCCAAAGGGAGGGGGTGCCATGCGGACGGAAAGCCCACCCCTGCCCTCCCAAAGGGAGGGGGTGCCATGCGGACAGGAGGCCCACCCCCTGCCCTCCCAAAGGGAGGGGGTGCCATGCGGACAGGAAGCCCACCCTACCCTCCCAAAGGGAGGGAGTGCCATGCGGACAGGAGGCCCACCCCTACCCTCCCAAAGGGAGGGAGTGCCATGCGGACACATCGTATATGACCTAGAAGTGTGTGTACTCAACATAGCAACTCCCTTCCTCTTGAGAGAGGTTGGGGGTAGGCTCCCACAATGCCAGCAGCTCCCCTCCTCTTGGGAGAGGTTGGGGTAGGCTCCCACAGCGCAGCAGCTCCCCTCCCATCGTAGGGGAGGGGTAAGGGGTGGGGTCAGTAACTTTTCTATATCTTCGTTCTGCCGTAATTGTTATTCTGCAGCATTGAGTATAAGAATCTTTTATTCGGTACAAGGAAACTGACACAAGGACACCGATACAAGGATCTGGCGCAAGGGCACTGGCGTAAGCCGACAAAAAAACAAGCCGCCCCTTTGATGGGGCGAGCTTACCTTTGTTCATAGTTCATAGTTCAAAGTTCATAGTTCATAGTTCAAAGTACAATGATCAGCGTTCATTGCGTAAGCCGACAAAAAATCAAGCCGCCCCTTTGATGGGGCGAGCTTACCTTAGTGAAAGAGCGACGGGAGGAGCGGTTGAGCCCCTCCATATAGGGAGGGGATGGGGGAAGGTGGATGTTTCTTTTGTCTCTTTTCTTTGCGCCAAAGAAAAGAGTGATGAACGACGTTTTCTTTATACCAAAGAAAAATTTGAAGTTTTCTTTGCGCCAAAGAAAAGAACGAATAAAGAACTTTTCTTTATGCCCAAGAAAAGGATTCCACCCTAAAACACGACGTATGGTTTAAGTCGTTGGATGGCAGCCGGCGGGAATTCCTTGAGCAGTTTCAGGTCATCTAAGCTATGGAGTGATCCGTGCAGCCGTCGGTAGTCGATGATGGCACGTGCCTGATAGAAGTTGCAGTAGGGATGCTTTCGCAGTTGTTCGAGCGTGGATGTATTAACATTCATTCGCCTCACCTCAGGGTTCGCCACCTTGAAGTAAGACAGTGCCTCTTCAGGGAATCCACTGATCTCTCGCAGTTGTTCGATGCTGTGGTATCCGCCCAACCGCTGTCCGTAGCGGATGATGGTACGTGCATAGTAGCTTCCGATGCCAGGCACCCGTTTCAGTTCGTTGGTATCCGCCATGTTTAAGATCACGGTCTCGCCGGGTCGTAGCTTGGGGGAGAAGATAAGAGAGTCGTGGTTCTGTGTCGTTGTCAGTGGTTGACGACTGTCATATCGTGTATCTGTGGGGGGCAGCATCCGTTCTTTCCGTGCCGGGAACAGAGAGGAGGCAGGAAGATAGTCGGACGAGATGCGGATATAAGGTTCCAGCATACGGTACTGCTTCACTGTCAGTCCGTAGAGCCGAGCAAAGTCGGATGGCTGTCGGTACACGCCACCCTTGGCACGATACCGATAGATATTCCTTACCTGCCAGGGGCGGAGGCCTAACTGGAGCAACTGGGTGCTGTCGGCGGTGTTGGGATCGAAGGGGAAAAGATGTACTGCGGGGGAGGCACCCCGTAGGTTGTCATCACCGTCATCGGAATAGGACTGCGACGTCGGATAGGCAGCTCTCGGCAGACTGTCACCCTGGAGATACGTCAACGAGGCAGTCGTCTCCTTTTGATTCCCTATAATATATAATAAGGTAAGGGCGATGATGATCACACCCGCCAATACCAGGAGCACCTGGCGGTCGGATTTCTGTAGGTAGAAGAATTCTTTCAGTTTCATAGTATTCGGTATTGTTAGTATTCAGCGTTTCGGGGAGGGCACCGTTCATATCACCCCCATCTGGTGGAGGAAGATCAGGAGGATGCACAGCGGACAGACAAAGCGTACGATGAAGAGATAGAGGGGGAATGCCCTGCCTTGGAGCGTCCCGTGATTGGTGAACTCATCGCGCACAATCTTCTTAGGCACATACCATCCCACGAACAGACTGGTGAGGAAGGCACCCAAGGGCAGCAGATACTGTGCCGTGAGCTGGTCGCAGAAGGTGAGCAGATCTTTTCCCAGCAGGTGGATGTCGGGACAGGCACCTAACGACAGAGAACAGAGCACGGCGATGATACTGCACACCGCAGTGAGCACCCATGCCGCCTTGCTTCTCGGTGCCTGCAGTTCTTCGGTGAAGAAGGCGGTTCCTATCTCATGCATGGAAATGGTAGAGGTAAGGGCGGCAAAAACCAACAGGGCATAGAACATCACGGAGATCACATACCCCATCAGCGGAGCTGCGGCAAACGCCTGTTGGAACACGTTCGGCAAGGTGATGAAGATCAGCGACGGTCCGGCATCGGGCGTGACCCCTACGGAGAAGGCCGCAGGGAAGATCATCAGTCCGGCCATCACCGCTATGATTGAGTCGAGGAAAGCGATCTGCACTGCCGACTGCATGAGTTTCGTTTCCCTACCGAAATACGATGCATAGGTGCAAAGGCACGCCGTACCGAGACTCAAGGAGAAGAACGCCTGTCCGAGAGCCTCCAAGAACACGCTGCCGCTGAGTTTGGAGAAGTCGGGCTTCAGCAGGAACTCGATGCCTTTGTATGCACCCGGCAACAGACAGGAGGCTACCACGATGATCACTAATAGCAGTAACAAGGCGGGCATGAGCCATTTCGAAGCACGCTCAATCCCATTGCGGATACCGCGCACCACCACGAAATGCGTGATGAGGATGAAGGCGACAGCCCACAGACATGGCTTCAGCGGATCAGAAGAGAATGACTGGAAATAGGTCTGCACATAGGTGGCATCCCCCCGCAGCTGTCCTGCCGCTGAGGCGAAGAGGTATTCCAGGCACCATCCTGCCACCACGGCATAGAACCCCAGGATGATGGTGGATGTGAGGATGCCGAGGTAGCCCACCAGTTTCCAGGGCTTGCCTCGTGACAGGATATCATATGCCCGTGCGGCATTCGTGGCTCCATGGCGTCCCACGATGAACTCACTGATCATCCCAGGGATGCCCAAGAGGAAGACACAGGCAAAATAGAGCAGGATAAAGGCGGCGCCCCCGTTCTGACCCGTCATGTATGGGAAACGCCATACGTTCCCAAGTCCGACGGCCGATCCCGCTGTTGCCAGGATAATACCCATCCTTGATGCAAATGTCCCTCTATCCTTCATTCTTCAAACTATGAACTATGAACTATGAACTATGAACTTTATGATTTCTCCTTCCTCCTTCCTTCTATCTCCCTCCCTTTGGGAGGGTCGGGGTGGGCTCCCCCTACACCCATCCTATCTGGTGCAGGAAGACAAAGAGGATAAACAGCGGACAAACGTATTTCACCACAAATACAAAAAGGTGGAAGATGCCGTAGTTGACCGTTCCCCAGTTGGTGAATTCATCGCGGATCACCCGGTGTTCCACATACCATCCCACAAAGAGACAGGTGAAGAAACCGCCCAACGGCAGACAGATGTTCGCCGTAAACCAATCGAGGAAGTCGAATACAGGCATGCCGAACAGCTTTGCCCACGACCAGTCACCCAACGACAACGAGCAAACGGCACCCACGATCACACACATCACGGATACCATCGCCGCGGCCTTGCGCCTTCCCACGCGCAGTTCCTCACTGAGAAACGAGGTTGACACCTCGTGCAAGGAGATATTCGAGGTAAGGGCAGCGATGGAGAGCAGGATATAGAATGCCAGCGACACCACATACTTCAGGACAGGCATGGAGCCGAATGCCAGTTCGAACACATTCGGCAGGGTGATGAAGATGAGCGACGGTCCGCTATCCGGCTGTACACCCACAGACATCGCTGCGGGGAAGATCATCAGTCCGGCAAGGATCGCCACGAAGGTGTCTATGATAGAAATCTGGAAGGCCGTTCCCACTAAGTTCGTCTCGCGCTTGAAATAGCTGGCATAGGTACACAGACATCCCATGGCGATACTCAACGAGAAGAACGACTGTCCCAAAGCCTCCAAGAAGGTCTTACCCGTCACTTTGGAGAAATCGGGCTTCAGCAGGAACTCCACGCCCGCCATGGCGTTGGGCAACATCAGGGAGCAGCCCACCAGGACAAGGAGTAAGACGAACAGCAGGGGCATCATGATCTTCGATGCCTTCTCGATGCCGTCCTGTATGCCATGGACAATCACGAAATGAGTCATGCCCACCAACAGCGCCATCCAGATGATGGGTTTGATGGGATTAGAGGAGAAGGCCGAGAAATAGTCCTTGATCTCTGCCGGTGTTCCATGCAGTTGACCGGTGGCAGATGCCATTACATACTGTAGTGTCCAGCCTGACACCACACCGTAAAAGCCGATGATCAGCGCCGCCGTGAGCACACCCATGTAACCCACCCATTTCCATGGCGTTCCGTTGGCCAGCTTACTGTAGGCACGTGCCGTATTGGACTGGGCATGGCGACCGATCAGAAACTCGCAGAGCATCACGGGGATTCCCATGACTAACACACATAAAAAATAAATAAGGATAAAGGCGGCGCCGCCATTCTGACCTGTGACGTATGGGAACCGCCATACGTTACCCAAGCCTACCGCTCCGCCTGCCGTGGCAAGTATCACGCCCAGCTTCGTACCGAAATTCCCTCTCTCTAATGAATTTGACATCTTTTTTTCCTGTTTCACGCTGCAAAATTATAAAATTAATTGTACTTTTGCACCAAAATAGAAAGTAAAAATGAAACATATCCTGCATTTTGTTAGGAAATATCCCTTTTCCTGTTTATTCATAGCATCGATTTGGGTGCTTTGCCTGATACCTGTTCCTGAGACTCCCCTGAACAATGTCACCCTGATAGACAAATGGGTACACACCGCCATGTATTTCGTTACCTGCGGAGTGATCTGGACAGAATACCTGCGCCATCACCCTCTGCAGGCACAACACAGCAGATTCTCGTGGAAAAAGATCATCGGTTGGGGATGGCTTGCGCCCATCATCATGAGCGGTATCATTGAGTTGGCTCAAGCCTATTGTACAGGGGGAAGGCGCAGTGGCGAATGGCTTGATTTCCTCGCCAACAGCACCGGGGTTACTCTAACGTTATGTGTCGGAACGCTTTGGGTATGGTTCCACGCCAAACGATGAAGGGGAACTTACGCATGTGGGAATTGTAGAAACGACGGTCGCCCGTCACCTCATCACCGATGAAATCGGGCTTCTCATAAGGTTCGTCCTCACTTCCCAACTCCACTTCGGCCATCACCAAACCGGCATTGTCACCATAGAACTCATCCACCTCGAAGGTGTGGATGCCGTCGGTACTCTTCACTAAATAGCGTGTCTTGTCAATCACACCGGGCTCACAGAGCTTCATCAGCTGCTGCGCCTCCTCCAACGTGATTTCCTTTTCGAATTCATACCGTTTCAGTCCGTCGCCTTCAGCTGGTCCTTTGATGGTGAGATACCCGTAGTTGTCACGGATACGCACACGGACTGTCCGCCCGTGACCACTACAGATATAACCTTGCTGGATGCGGCTGCTACTCATTGCCTGTTCGCGGTAGCTCTCGCCACGCACCAGGAATTTACGCTCAATCTCGAAGCCACTCATTACATCATACCGTAAATCGTGATGCCCATATAGACGAGAGCGAAGGCAATCAATGCAACAATGATCCACATCACCACATCCTTACCTTTTTTCTCTACCAGTGCCTCATGGCGTGCGCGCTGCGCTTTTCTTTTCTTATTCATAATTGATTATTATTTAAAGGTTTAAATTGATTCCTCCATCACTGGGAACTCCATCAGATAGGCTTTGATAAAGCCATCGATCTTTCCGTCCATGACGCCATCCACATCGGTGGTCTGATAATTGGTACGGTGATCCTTCACCCGACGGTCATCAAACACATAGCTGCGTATCTGACTGCCCCACTCGATCTTCTTCTTCCCAGCCTCGATCTTAGCCTGTGCCTCTAAGCGTTTCTTCATGGCACGGTCGTAGAGCTGTGATTTCAAGAGCAGCATGGCTTTCTCCTTGTTCTTGGGTTGGTCGCGGGTTTCCGTATTCTCTATAAGAATCTCTTCTTCCTCACCTGTATCGGGATCGGTGTACCAATAACGCAGTCGCACACCCGACTCCACCTTGTTCACATTCTGTCCACCAGCACCAGAACTGCGGAAGGTATCCCAGGAGAGTTTCGCCGGATCGACATACACTTCAATGGTATCGTCAACGAGCGGACTCACAAAGACAGAGGCGAAGCTCGTCATGCGCTTACCCTGGGCATTGAAAGGCGACACACGCACCAGGCGATGCACACCATTCTCGCTCTTCAGATAGCCATAAGCATACTCGCCTCCTTCAATCTCCATGGTCACGCTCTTGATACCTGCCTCATCGCCATCCTGCAAATTACTGATAGTCACCTTATGTCCATGAGCCTCGGCCCAGCGCATATACATACGCATCAGCATCGATGCCCAGTCCTGACTCTCTGTTCCACCTGCTCCAGAGTTGATCTTCATCACACAATCCATCGGATCCTCCTTTTGCCGGAGCATGTTTTTCAGTTCCAGATCCTCGATGGCAGCAATGGCCTTGGCATAGTCATCATCGATCTCCTCCTCAGATACCATCTCGTCATGATAGAAATCAAAGGCCAGCTGTAACTCATCTGCCAAGGTACGTACCTCCTTGTAGCCATCGAGCCATCGCTTGATGTCTTTCACTTTCTTCATCTGCACCTGCGCCCGTTTGGGATCTTCCCAGAAATCGGGGGCTTGTGTCCGCAGATCCTCCTCCTCGTATTCCAATTGTTTCTCGTCAATCTTCAGATAGTGCTTCAGTTTGTCGGCACGATCCAAGACATCCTTCAACTGATCTTGTGTTATCATCTATTCTTTATACATTTCTTCGATTTGCTCGGCATAGTTCTTGTTCAGCACGGCACGTTTGATTTTCAACGTGTTCGTGAGCTCACCCGACTCCATGGTGAAAGGCTTGGGCAGGAGGGTGAAGCGTTTGATCTTCTCGTAATTGGCCAATTGCTGTTGGAGGGTCTCTATACGCTCTGTGAGCATCTGGATGATCTGCGGATTCTTACACAGGTCTTCCTTGGTATGATAGGCAATGCCCTGCTCCTTGGCGTACTCCTCCAGTTCACCGAAAGCCGGAACGATCAGTGCCGACACGAACTTGCGCTGATCGGCAATCACAGCCAACTGCTCAATGAACTTATCCACCAACAGGCGCGACTCGATCATCTGCGGAGCGATATACTTACCATTACTTGTCTTGAAAAGTTCTTTGATACGTTCCTTCAAGAAAAGCTCACCGTTCCTGAGATAGCCGGCATCACCGGTCTTGAAGAAGCCGTCCTCCGTGAAACTCTGCTCATTCAAGCCATCACGTTTGTAGTATCCCTTGGTGATGGTGGGACCCTTCAGTAAGATCTCATCGTTCTCACCAATACGGATCTCGATACCCTCGATGGGCCGTCCCACGCTACCGATGGTATAAGGCTCACCCCTATGGTCGCACGACACGGTGGCAAGACTCTCCGTCAGGCCATAACCCACAATCATGCAGATGCCTACAGAATGCGTAAACTCCTCAACCTCTGACGAGACATACGATCCTGCCGTAGGGAAAAAGTTTCCGTTCTCCAGTCCTAACTGCTTACGGACAAGAGAGAACAGCGTCTTGTCATAAGTCTCATATTCCAACTTGAGTGGCAGCGGTGGGCGCTTTCCCTTGCTGAGATATTCAGAATGGTATTTCCTGCCCACAGTCAGCGCACGCTTGAACAGACGGCGCTGCACGGCTCCTGCCTTCTCGATCTTATCATTCACACCGATATATACCTTCTCCCAGAAACGCGGCACGGCACTCATACAGGTGGGATGCATCTCACGCATCGACTGCTGGATTTCCTTGGGGTAAGTGTTAACGATGATCTCAGCACCTTCGGTAAGGCAAAGGATCAGCCATCCGCGCTCGAAGATATGGGTGATAGGCAGGAAATTCATCACACGGTCAGTCTCTCCCACCGGCACACATTTATCATTGGCCTCAAAAGCAGCATGGTACTGTCCATAAGTGAGCATCACTCCTTTCGACTCACCTGTCGTGCCACTGGTATAGAGGATATTTGCCAGATCCTCCCAGTTAGCTTGTTTCCACAGCATCTCCACCTCCGTCTGACGCGGGAAGCCCTCACCCAGACGCATGAAGTCATCAAAATAGATGGAACTGGGATCACTCTTTGCAATACGCACAGAGCGGTCGAAGATAATGATTTTCTCTAATGTGGGACACAAGGGGAGCACGCGATGCGCTTTGTCGTATTGCTCCTGTTCGCCCACGAACAAGAAACGGATCTCAGCATCACCCACGATATGCTGTATCTGCTGCTCACTGCTGGTAGCATAGAGGGGAACACTTACGGCACGGATACCAAAGGCACCGAAGTCGGTATAGAGATACTGCACAGTATTCTGCGAGAAAACACCCACATTCTCTTGAACACGAACACCCAAGTTCAGCAAAGCGTTGCTTACCTGCTTGACCCGTTCCGAGAACTGATTCCAAGAGACGGTCTGCCATTTCAGACTTCCAAACTCACGATAGTTCAGAACTGTTTTCTCTCCATATTTTTTCGCCTGCTCATGAATGAGCACCGAAAGGTGACAGTTATTCTGCATAGGCTTCGATTTATTAACTTATGCAAAGATACATCTTTTTTCCGAACTAACGAAGAAAACAGTAAGAATTATGCTTTTTTCTTCCTATCATCACAACAACTTTTTGCTGCAGGATGACGTTTTCAGCGAATTAATTCGTAATTTTGCAACACAAACAAAGAAGAACAATGACAGAGACGACACATACCTACACACAAGAAGCGGTTGACCTGCTGAAACAGCTGATCGCCACACCCAGTGTCAGCCGCGATGAGCAAAAGGCAGCCGACATCCTGGCACAAGCCATCCACGACTATGGTTACGAATATAGGAGAGAAGCCAACAATATATGGATCCTCGATCCCTGTTATGACGAGAAACGTGCCACACTGCTTCTGAACGCCCATATCGACACCGTGAGAGCCGTTGACTCATGGACAAGGAATCCTTTCCAGCCAACACAGGAAGGTGACATCCTCTACGGCTTGGGGAGTAACGATTGCGGTGGCGGACTCGTTTCCTTACTTCAGGTGTTCCGTCACCTGACAAAGAAAGCGCAGAAATACAATGTCATCTATTTAGCCTCAGCAGAAGAAGAGGTATCGGGAGTGAACGGTATACGCCGTGCCCTCCCCCTGTTGCCGAAGATAGATGTAGCCATCGTGGGAGAGCCCACCGGCATGCAGCCAGCTATTGCTGAGAAAGGATTGATGGTATTAGACGTCAAGGCTAAAGGCAAATCAGGTCATGCCGCCCGCAATGAGGGCGTAAACGCGATCTATGAAGCCCTCGATGACCTGGTATGGCTTCGTCAGCACAAATTCAAGAGAACCAGTGAGTTTCTGGGTGACACACAGATGAATGTCACGGTGATTCACGCCGGCACACAACATAACGTCATTCCCGACCACTGTGATATGGTGGTGGATGTGCGAACGAATGAATTCTATGAGAACGAGTATGTCTTTGAGTATATCCGGAAACATCTCAAAAGTGAGGTGACAGCACGATCCTTCCATCTCCACTCTTCGAGGATCGATCCGCAGCACCCCTTGGTACAAAGATGTATCGCCATGGGTATGAAGCCTTTTGGCTCTCCTACCCTCTCAGATCAGGCACTCATGCGTTTCCCCTCATTGAAATTAGGACCAGGCGAGAGTTCACGATCCCATTCTGCAGATGAGTTCATCAAGATCTCAGAAATCGAACATGCCATCGATACCTACATCCGTTTATTAGACGGAGAAGAAATATAAGGAGTCGCTTACCTGATCCACACCTCTGGATTCAACGTTTCCGCTGAACCGCCGCGCATCCTGCGTAGCTGAAACTGCATGACACCGTCGGAGCCCACACTGCCTATGGTCTGATGCGTGCTCACACGCTGTCCTTTGCTAACACTGACCGAACGGAGGTTACAATATACGGTGATATAGCCACCATGGCGAACCATCACCAAGAAGCTTCCGCCAAAATTATATACAGCACTCACTTCACCATTGAACACCGCACATACCGGTGCACCAGATGAAGCCAAGATATTCACGCCTTTATTATCAAGGTGGACACCCTTCAGACCATCAACGTTGTTCTGACCGTAATGACGGACAATGCGTCCCGATACCGGTCTGGGCAGACGACCTTTATTCCCTTCGAATGTACTGCTGAGCTTTCTGTCTTCGGTATTCATTGACGAAGCGGCAGCAGTCTCTCTTTTTGCCGCTTCCACCTCACGTTCATGACGGCGGCTATCTACCACGGCCTTGCGCTCGGCAGCCTCACGGTCGGCTTGAGCCTCACGGGCTTTGGCCTCAGCCCGTTCTTTGGCAGCTTGGTTCTTTTTCCTGGCAGCAGCACGTGCTTCCTCGCGGGCCTTTTCCTCACGTGCCTTTGCTTCAGCGATACGGCGTTCATTCTCCCGGGCGGCCTTCTCTGCCTCGGCTTTCTTCTTGGCCAACTGCTCTTCACGTTTTTTCTTGGCAGCAGCCAGTTCTGCCGCCTTTCTGCGAGCCTCCTCAGCTGCACGGATACGTGCCTTTGCCACTTCCTCTGCTACCAGACGGTCAATTTGCGCGTTCAGTTCGTGGTCCTTTTTGCGCTGTTCATCAATAATACCCTGAATAGCCTTCTGCTGTCGTTGCAGACTGGACACGACCTTTTGCTGTTCTTCCTGCTTCCCCTGAAGTGCCGCCTGTTCCTTCTTACCTTTATATAATAAGTTGTTCTTTTCTCCCCTGACCCTCTTCAGCTCATCCTGCTTTTCCGCAATCTGCTGTTGTTTAGCCTTCAGTTGCTCACCCTGAGCCCGCTGGTAGGCAGCATAGCGGCGAACAAAGCGCATTCGGCGGTACATCTGTGCCAGGTTCTGTGCGGAGAAGATGAACATCAACTGCTCTTGAATGGAGCGGTGGCGCGACATATAGCGTAACGATTTCACGTATCTGGCCTTCCGCTCATCCAGTTGCTTCTCCAATGTAGCGAGCTGTGTTTTCAGCAGTTCGATGTTCCCCTCAATATGGGTGATATCCTGCTGGATTCCCTCAATAGACTTCTGGTGCTGTTCTATCTCACTGTTGATCACATAGAGATTATTCAGTCTTTCCTTCACATCAGCACGGTTGGCCTGTAAGAGTTTTTCCTGCTCTTTAATCTTCTTCTGGATCTGTGCCCGCTGACTTTGCAGTCCTTTGATCTCATCGTTGGTATAGACAGGCTGTTTGCCTTTCGTCGTCTTTCCTTTCTGCCGAGTGGTTGTCTTCTTTACAGGAGTTTTCTGGGTGGAACGTTTAGTTGTTGCAGACTTCTTCTGCACCACAGTCTTCTTTGCAGCCGTCGTCTTCTGCTGAGATCTCCTTGTCTGTGCCAAAGGAGTCCCAACAACCATCAATAGTAGGAATATGGTTATGAATTTTCTCATTTAGAAGTTCATCAGTTTTTTCAGGACATCATCCACACTTACTTCCGTGTATTTTTTTGATAAGGTGGTGCGTGCATCCCATTTACTATCGGTATTCAGTCCTTTCATGCGAATATTCACCGTTACACGGCGAGCCTTCTGGGTGGCCGACGTATTCATGTCCAAGGTAATGTCAGCCGGATACTGTTTCACGCCCAAAGAGCGGAAGTCGTCGTAAGTACACTTCAGCTTCGTGGAACCACTCTGTTTACTGCTGTATTGCACATCCACCTGCTTAATCAAACCTGTCGCATTCTCCGTTTGCCACACATACGACATGTTATCGCGTTTCAGTGACAAAGTAGAGTTCTGCTGTTTCTCTTTCAAGTCAACCACGAATCCAGAAAGCAGTTTCTTCGTCACCTTCTGTTCTCCCGGCATATAGAGTTGATTCCAGAACAGTGCCTGGAGGGCATAGAAATCCAGTCCGTTGTTTTTTAGGAAATCCACTTTATTATAATCCCCCTTCACATATTCCGCATGGATACGATCGACAATCATCACATAGTCCTTGGTGAACTCCAGTCGTCCTGCCTCCATGCCCAGGATAGGCACCGAGAGCTGGATGCGGATGACATCATCGCGCCGCATCTGGATTTTTCCGCTCACACTGATTTCCTTACTGCCAGTATTGATCGTGAAATCAATTTTCGAAGTGATGTTATCCACATAGACAGCATGGTCGAGGACTTTCTCCGCGAACTGTTTCTTCTTCAGGTCCTCCAATTGCCTCGTATCCGTCTGAGGCTTCACTTGTCCTGAAGGGGCGGTGGCAGCAGGTTTTGCGCTACCATCATCCTTTACCAAAGATTTCTTGGACCCACACGATGAGATAACCAATATGCCCATCAAGAACATGGCTGTCATTTTTATCCGTTGGCTCACCCGATTTCTCATATCCTTGTCTTTTAGATTCATTTTTTCTTTTCCTTGATATATTTCCGCTGCCGGATTTTCCGGATCAGCACTTTACTGTCGTTTCCACTATCTTTTGACAACTGCCAGAACGCCACAGCCTTTTCTATCTCTTGGTTCATGGCATAGATATCCCCAGCATGTTCAACAACAACAGCACTGGGCACAGAGTCGTTCTGCAAAGCCTGGTCGATATAGATCTTTGCCTCTTGATAGCGTTCCTGCATGAAGAGGATCCAAGCATAGGTATCGAGGAAAGTGCTGTTGGTCGGCTCTGCCTTTATGGTCTTCAGGCTCATCCGCTCGGCCTTCTGCAGTTGCTCTCCGCGTTCACTCAGATAATAGGCATAGTTATTCAACGTCTCAATGTTATCCTCTTTCCACTGCAGACAGCTGTCATAAGCAGCAAAAGCCTCTTCAGCCTTTCCCTTTTGGTAAAGAATCTGTCCCATGATGGCATAGAAGTCGGAAACAATGTCCTTATTGCTCTCCTCATCTACCTGTGCCAGTCCCTGACGGAGGGCACTTAAGGTCTTGTCATGGTCATCTTTCTGGAAATGTGCCAAAGCCAGGAAATAGTAGAAAGCCATCTCGTCGGGGTTATATTCCGTGGCTGGTTCACAAAGGGCTATCACCTCATCATAATTCTTGGCTGTCCATTCCGCCTGCACCAGCTGGAGTCGCACGCCCACATTGTCAGGAGCCACCTCCAAGGCCTTCCTCAGCACTACGTTCATACTATCTTGCGGCATCTCCTTCAATTTCATATAAGCCACATAGAGCTCGTAGATATCAGCGTTTTTCTGTGGCACGGCCAGCATCTTCTGAAAGAGAGCCATCACCTTCGTGCTGTCGCCTCCCATCTGTTCGTTGTCAGCCACCACCTGCCGCATCAGGGTAACCTTGTCATCCGTACTGACATTCTGGCTCACCAGCATTTCCTCTTGCAGGGCCTTAGCCAATGAGTCGGCACCCGTTGTACGGTAGTAGTCAAGCATCGACATTCTTGCTCCCACATGCTCAGGTTCCTCCTCCAGCACCTTTCGATATTGTTCCAAAGCCTCATGATCCTGCCCGTTCTGCAACAGCCAGTTACCCATCATCACAAGGTAGTTCATATCATTGGGATGACTGTCGGAAAGACCTTTCAGTACCTGGTATTCCTTCTCCTTATCACCTTGGATGGCAAAGACACGCATTCTCGAAAGAGCTAACTGTTCACTATTTCCCTCCGCTGCCTCGATACGGTCGAGAGTTGCGAGCATTTGTGCGAAATCTTTTTTCTGATTGTATAGCTGCAAGAGAATATTTAGCACATCAGAGCGGTCTTTGTTATTCGCATACAACCGTTCGTAATCTGCCACCGCTTCATCGAACTGTCGCATGTTGATATGGGTCATAGCCAACCGCTCCAAATAAGTATCATTTTCAGGATTCAAGTCTGCCGCTTTCTGCATACACACCAATGCCATGGAGTCGTTTTTGAGTTCCACATAATAGGCAGCTTCAGCATAGTACACCTCTGCGGCATGGGGATTGATGGTTTCACAATGTTTAAGGAGATCAAAGGCTGCATCGTATTTACCCTGTTCCTGTAAATTCAAGGCCTCCAGATAGAAGTATTTCAGCCGTTGGGAATCATTATAAGACAAGGGCGCCTGGTTCTGAGTCAGTTTCCGCTCTTTCTTGGCAGCCTTCTTATAGGTCTTTCTGGCGTTGGCATCTCTTTGGATAGCAGCCATCCCACCACTCAGTCCTCCTATCAGCGCAGGAGCCATGGCAGGGACACAGGAGGATACCCCCATAACCAAGCAGAGGCACAGCCCTGCCATCCACCATCTGCAACGATTCCCTATTTCTTCTCTCATCATCAACTCCAAGCTATTTACGCCGAATTACTTCACTCCCGTATGGCCATAGCCACCTGCTCCCCGTTCCGTCTCATCAAGTTCTTCAACAAGTTCGAAGTCACCTTGTTCATGACGGGCAATGACCAACTGGGCAATGCGTTCACCATCATTGATCACAAAATCCTCCTGCGACAGGTTGATCAGACAAACGCCTATCTCGCCTCGATAATCAGCATCAATTGTTCCCGGGGTATTCAGCACGGTAATGCCGTGTTTCAGTGCCAGCCCGCTCCGGGGGCGCACCTGCGCTTCATACCCTTCAGGTAACGCGATGAACAGTCCGGTTTTGATCAGTTTACGTTCCAGCGGCCTCAACACTACCGATTCATCAAGATTGGCGCGAAGATCCATCCCCGCGCTCTGCGGCGTAGCATAAGCAGGCAGTTGCTGATGTCCTTTGTTTACTACTTTTATCTGAATCATCTTGTAACCTTAATATAAAAAAATTTGTTGCAAAGGTACGAATAATATATCATTCCCCCAAAGAAAATGTGTTGTTTTCCCCATGTAAGCAAGTTGTTTGCCCAGAGAGATCAGTATAAAAAGATTATTTAACACATGGAGATTCTCCAAACAATGAAATATTGTTACCTTTGTACATCATTAACAAGTCAACTGATTGATATTCTCCTGTTGTCACAGGTATCATTATCCGACTTACATATCCGCCATGAACTGGAAACAACTCATCAGTAACAAACGTCTCGGACAGGAAAACCGACTTAGTGAGCGACATGACGACCGGTCTGAGTTCAAACGCGACTATGACCGGCTGATCTTCTCAGCTCCCTTCCGCCGTCTGCAGAACAAGACCCAGGTGTTCCCATTACCGGGAAGTGTTTTTGTTCATAACCGTCTCACCCACTCACTCGAAGTAGCCAGCGTGGGGATGTCTTTAGGAAACGATGTGGCTCATCGTGTCCTGCAGCGCGACCCCACTCTTGCCAACACCTTGTTCCCACAGATCGGTACCATTGTCAGTACAGCATGTTTAGCACACGACTTAGGGAACCCACCTTTCGGGCACAGTGGTGAGAAAGCCATCCAGACCTTCTTCACCGAAGGAACGGGAAACAGATTAAAGGAGATGGTTGATACCCCTTTCTGGAATGACATCACCCACTTTGAAGGAAATGCCAATGCCTTCCGGCTGCTGGCTCATCGCTTCAAGGGGCGGCGTGACGGAGGTTTTGTGATGACCTATTCCACATTGGCATCCATCGTGAAATATCCACATGTATCTTCAGCCGCAGGAAAGAAAGGGAAATTCGGGTTCTTCACCTCAGAAATCCCCATCTACCAACGCATCGCTGATGAGTTGGGCATCACACGTCTGTCTGACGACGGAGAGCCCTTGCGGTATGTCCGCCACCCTTTGGTCTATCTCGTAGAGGCTGCCGATGACATCTGTTATGAGATCATGGACATCGAAGATGCACACAAACTAAAGATCCTTTCCTTCGAGGAGACGGAACACATGCTGCTGAGTTTCTTTGACCCAGAAAGCCAGCAGAAGATTCGCCAGCGTATCATTGACGAGGGGATTGATGATGACAATGAGAAGGTGGTGTATATGCGCGCCTGTACCATTGGGAAACTGGAGAACAGCTGTGTGGAAGCTTTCATGAAACACGAGGAAGAGATTCTGAACGGTACTTTAGAGGGATCGTTGATCAGTTATATCAATGTCCCTCAGCGAGAAGCCTACCGCCAGTGTTGTTCCATTTCTGTCAAGAGGATCTACCGTAGTAAGCCTGTCCTCGACGTGGAACTAAGCGGTTACAAGATCATGGCGACCCTGATGGAAGCCATGACCGAGGCCATCCTATATCCTAATCGTTACTACTCACAACAGCTTATCGGAAGAGTCAGCAGTCAGTACGATATCAACAGTCCCGACTTGGAAACGCGCTTGATGGCCGTCATCGACTATATCAGTGGCATGACGGATGTCTATGCACTGGATATTTATCAAAAAATCAATGGAATCAGTTTGCCTATAGTATAGGTCAATAAGATCTGGGTCAACAAAGGAATCTGGTTTATCGAGGAATCATGTGGTATGAAAGAGATAGAAAAGAAAGCAAAGCAACAAGGAAAAGATGTAGCGCTGGTACTATCAAGTGGTGGTGCCCGCGGACTGGTTCACATCGGTGTGATTGAGGAGTTAGAGGAACAGGGTTTCCACATCACCTCGATAGCAGGATGCTCCATGGGTGCCCTCGTCGGCGGTATGTATGCTGCGGGCAAGCTGCAGGATTATCGCGAATGGATGAGGACCATTGACAAACGTAAGATGATCTCCCTTTGGGATTTCAGTTTGAGTCTTGACCATATCATCAAAGGCGAGAAGGTCATAAAGGCGATGAAGGAGGTGGTGCCTGATATGAACATTGAGGATCTTCAGATCCCCTATTGTGCCGTGGCCACAGACTGGGAGAACGGTCGGGAGATTCTGTTCCATCGGGGCAGTCTGTATCAATCAATTCGTGCCTCTATATCCTTACCGACTTTCTTCGATCCCGTGCGTCGCGATGACATGATTCTCATTGATGGCGGCATCGTTAACCCTTTCCCCTTGAATCGCGTGGCGCGCCATTCGGGTGATCTTTTGGTGGGAGTTGACGTGAGCGGTCACGATTATAAAGCACAGAGTGAAACACAGCAGGTCATCAACAAGAGACGGAAGCGGAACAGCAGCATGCCAATGAGTATTCTCAACAAATTGATTCCCGACAACATCGACTTCAATTACTTCACCCTGTTATCGAGAACGAGTTCGATCATGATTCGCCAGAACTCGAAACTCATGACCAAACTCGTTCCCCCAGACATCTTGATAGATATCCAACTCAACCGATACGGCACCTTAGACTATGACAAGTCGGAACGGCTCATTGCCATCGGTCATGCCAAGGCTAAAAAAGCGATCGAGAATTGGCAGAAGACACAACATCCCTGACCCGGCCTTCTCTACTCTCCTGTGTATTTACCCATGAAGAACACCACGTTGCTGCCACGCTCCGTGATCAGATAGACAAAAGGACGGTTGGCATGAAACTCCACCTTCCGTGGCTCCACAGGCTCGGACGGAATATAGGCGGTGTAATTTACTCCGGCAACAGTCACAGCAGCAGCCTTCGAACCCGTCTCGTTCACCTCGATCTTAGCCAGCTGCTTCATCATACTCACATAGAGCGTCCCCCTCTCGGTCATCTTCGTAAGTTCAGCTTCAACAGGATCAAACACCTGTCGGATGCCCATCTTCTTCAGTATGTCAATCAACGGAATCTTCGAATTGGTTTCCCAGCGAGGCACCTTGACATCCACCTCACAGTTTTCTTCCTGCAGTTCCTCCGGCCACAGGGATTTCTCACCAGACATCTCATGATGTAAGCGGTCCAGTACGTCATCGATGCTCTTTCCTTCCTTGGGCAACAATAATTTCATACAGAAGTCACCATCGCCGAAGGGAAGCGACAGGGAGGTATAGTCGCCCGACTCCCCATACTTCGCCAGCACCTTCTGGTGCATCATTTCCACCTTCTTTTTTCCAGAGGGGGCCTGGAAGTCTGCTTCCTGTGTGTATTTCTTATCAAACTTCTCTGCCCAGTCGGCTTTGAAGTAGATAGCATTCAGCAGAAACATCACCACCCGTGAGGAGAATTCATTATCGTCGAGAATGGTTGGGATCATGTCGTGGGTCTTCTCCTTGCACCACCCGTTAATCTTATCCACATTCCGCACATTTCTGAAATCCATGTCCTCCACCATCGCCTCATAATATCTCTCCATCTCCTGCTGATAGGGCTGGGCGATCTTTCCAACGGCATTGTTCACGAAGATGCTGTTGGCAATATTCAGTGTCACCTTCGGATCCACCTGCGGAGCCGTCTTGATCAGTTTCTCGCAATAGGAATTGATGGCCTGGGAGTCACAGTCACGGAAGCCCAGCACATCCTGGATCTCCTCCTGCGTGTTTCCCACAGCACCGGCATTAAGCATTCCCAACACGTAGGTCACACTTAACGGTGAACAGAAACTGCTCTTGTTTCCATCCTTCTCGCTGATGTTCCTGAAGAGGTTCAGTGAAAACAAGTTGTTACGATGCACCATGTAAGATTGCTCGGCTGTCATCCGGATGCTCTTTTCCGGATACAGCATGTTCACGGCACGCGCATTCTCTTCTATCACATCACTTCCCTTTGGTACTATCACATCATCACTCTCTGAAGAGCAGGAAGTCAAGCCTCCCGCAAAGGCCAGCAACATCACGACTGGCATGCAAATTCTATTCATTTTCATCATACAATAATTAAAGGTCTTTACCCTTAAAATCCATAAGGGGTAAAGACCTTGCATGTGCTCGTGTTAAATAATGCAAACAACGGGGCGCTGCACCTTGATATTAATTGTAGTGGGTATCCAGGTACACCACCTTAGTGACAAGATACTCCTCTACACCATGCTTACCGTCGGCACCGCCGATACCACTCTTCTTCACGCCGGCATGGAAACCTTGGATGGCTTCGAAGTGCATGCGGTTGATATAAGTCTCGCCGAACTCAATCTCCCGACAGATACGGGTAGCGGTATCAATATCCTTAGTAAATACGCTCGAAGCCAAACCATACTCACAGTCGTTAGCCCACTCGATGACCTGATCGATGTTATCGAACTCCACAAGGGGAAGTACCGGCCCGAAGGTCTCCTCATGGATAATATCCATATCCTGACGGCAGTTATCAAGTACCGTGGCAGGATAGAAATAGCCCTTACCGCCAACGGGCTTACCGCCACAGAGCACCTTCGCACCCTGTTCTATGGCATGGTTCACCTTGGCTGTTACGCTCTCCAAAGCAGCCTTCTCTACCAACGGACCCATATCCACATCCTTATCAATGGCAGGATCACCGTATTTCACAGCCTGGAACTTCTTCACGATAATATCAGTGAACTCTTTCTTGACATCCTTATGAACATATACGCGCTCAGCATTGTTACAGATCTGACCCGTGTTACCGATACGGCTCTCCAAAATGGCCTGAGCTGCTAATTCGAGGTCAGCATCGGGGAAAACAATCGCCGGAGCCTTACCACCTAACTCCAACGATACCTTCGTGATATTCGGAGCGGCAGCCTCCATGATCTTCACACCGGCACCTACACTACCCGTCAGACTCACGATACCCACCTTCGGGTTACTGGCTAAGGCATTTCCAACCACCGAGCCTTTACCCGTCACCACATTGAACAAGCCAGCGGGCAGACCGCTCTCGTCCACAATCTTACAGAACTCACAACAGTTTTCCGGGGTGATCTGGGCAGGTTTGATCACGATGGAGCAACCAGTGATCAAGGCAGCTGCGGCCTTACGTGCTATCAAGAAGAACGGGAAGTTCCAAGGCAAGATACCTGCAGCCACACCGATCGGCTTTTTCACCAAGATCATCGTCTCGTTGGGAGCATCACTCTGAATCACCTCACCCTCGATACGGCGGGCAAACTCTGCCATATAATCAAAATAAGTGGCTGTGACACCCACTTCTGTAGCGGCCAATGCCTGAGTCTTTCCTTGCTCACGCACCAGGATCTCCTGGAACTTATCAAAATTGGCTCGAATACCATCGGCCATCTTGTGTAGATATACGGCACGTTCGGCAGCGGGAACCTTTGCCCATTTCTTCTGGGCAACAAAGGCAGCATCCACCGCTTCTTGCACATCCTCAACTGTACCCGCAGGCTGACGGCTGGTCACTTCCTCGGTACTTGGGTTCAAAACTTCAATCCACTCACCGGAACGACTCTCGACGAATCGTCCGTTGATGTACATCTTCAAGTCTTTCATACGCGTAGTTTTTTAATGATTTTGTTTAAGTTAAACGATTGTAGTTTGTTATAGTTACTTGCTATGTTCCTTATAGATCACTTTATTGGCGCCACTGGTAATGCGCAAGGCCTCGGGGTGATCCTTGATGAAGCTGTCGATATGGCGGACACGCTTTTGTTCAAGGATTTCATCAACAGCAATCAGGATTCCCGTTTCCTCCACGTCACCGAAACCATAGTTAATGGCTGTGCCGAAGAGCTTCATCGTCGGCGACAGTCCCATATAGGCATTCACCAACGGTGGAATATTGTAACCCATCTTCCTGATTTCAGTGTTTAAGATACGATAGTCTTCCTTAAATGTCTTACCGCAGAACAATTGTTTCAACTCTTCTGGGTCAGCTTCAATTTTTAGCGGTTTCATCGGGACTATCAGGTTCTCTTTGTCATCGAAATGTTTCTTCAGGAAATACAAGATCATATCCCGTCCTTTCCTGACGTATGAAGGATACATCGTCATCTTTCCAAAGAAATATTTTACATTGGGAAAGAGAACTGTCAAGGCTCCCAGTCCATCCCAAAGGTTATCCAAAGCAAAGATGCTCTTGGTATTCTTCTGTACATTTTGGTACTCAAGCGAGACAAAGGATCGCCCCAGTTCCACTGTATAAGGCATATACTCCTTTAAAAATTTTTCAGAGAAGTGGAACATGTGACTGGTGGCCAGCAACGGTTGTCCATTGGCATCCATTTCCCAATCCGTTCCCATCAGATAACGGTATCCCCCAATAATCTCCTCTTCTTCAGGGTTCCATACGATAAGCTGTTTATAGCAATTCTCACATGTATCGAACTCATCGATATCCATGTCCTTACCGGTTCCTCCGCCTGCCTCACGGAAGGCGATCTCCCGGAGTCGTCCGATCTCTTTCATCACGTTAGGAGCTTGGTGAGCTGTCACCACGTAAATCTCATTGTTGCTTTTGTTGGTCATTCGCAACTGTCTTTCTGCTGTGAGTTCACTTTTCAGCAGTTCTTTACTAATGGGAGAGATGATTGGTTGTTCCATTGTCGTTTGCCAATTTAAAGTTGTATGTTGATGGATTTAGAAGAAGTGTTTACAGGGAATAGACTTGATCCTGCACCCATTGTGCCCACTGCACGGGTGACTTCGTCTTGTCGAAAGTCTGCCAAGGTATTGGTTTACCGATGGTTACACGAAATGTCTTGTGCACGTTTTTGTACATTTCATCAACCAAAAAGAGCATAGCAATATTCACCTTCTTGATATGTTTATCACAGAAGCCGCTCAGCTTATAGAAGAAATCTGAATTCTGACCACTGAAGTGAATCGGCACGACATCGCGCTGGTACTCCACGCTCTTCGAAATAAAGGTCTTCTTCCAGGGCAGGTCATGAATCTCACCATTGATGCGACGGGAACACAATCCCGCAGGAAACATCAGCATGTGGTTGTCACTTTGGAAACCAGCCTCCACCATCGCGGGGAAATTCCGGCTCTGCTTACCCGTTTTATTGATGGGAATACAGAGAGGGGCGAGCCCGGGCAGGTTCATCAAAATATCGTTGACAAGGTAGCGGAACCGACTGTCGAAATGCCTGCCGATAATGCTCCCCAAGGCGACACCATCAATACCACCCAAGGGATGGTTGCTCACCAGGGTATAGAGTTTCCCGTCATTCTTATCGGGCAGGTTCTCTTTTCCCACCACCTCCAGGGTCATATCAAGGTATTTCACACATTCCTCCAGCCAGGGGGTACCTGTCAGATGACGGCTTTCCCAAAGGAAACGGTTCACTTCATCCTGATGAACAATACGCTTGAGCCAACTCACCAAGGGAGAGGGAATCCACTTAGCCTTTTTGCCCATTTTGCTCTTCAGGATGTCTTCTATGTCAACTGTTTTTTCTGTAATTTGATCCATGTTGTTTCGAAACAATATGCAAAAATACTAATTTTATTTGAAAAACATTACATTTTGATGAAAAATGTTCAAAAAAAGATCTTTATAGTTTTGCTTTTTACATCATACACTTAGTTCATAACACAATCCAACCCTTTTTGGCACGATCCGCGCGGATCACGCGCACATTTTGAGCTGCCCTGTGGCAGAATTAGAGTGAATAAGTTGCACACTTTGTGCAAAGCCTTTGCACAAAGTGTGCAGATACCTTGCACTATTAGTGCAAACGTCTTGCACTATCCGTGCAACACTGCTGCACTATTTCTGTGGCATTCAACCTTCGAAAGATCTGCCTAATCCTCATTCCTTAAAGGTTCAGAATGTGAAACGTACAAAACTTGAAAAGACCACCTTCGATGGCGGATCACACTCGTTTCTTTCTTGGCGGCAGGGTCATGTTGTCCTGAATGCCGTCCTAAAATAATTGCACAAAAACGTCATTTTGAGTAGAAAAACAAGAAAAATGCACCTTTTTTAATAAATTTGTGGAGAAAAGTGGTGGAAAGTGGAGGAAATGTTGTATCTTTGAACCCGAATTCACAATTTAAAAGAACGCATGCGATTTTTAGGCAACATAGAAGCAAAAACTGATTCGAAAGGACGTGTGTTTCTTCCGGCAGTGTTCCGCAAGGTGCTCCAAGCAGCAAGCGAGGAGTCACTCGTGCTTCGAAAAGACGTGTTCCAACCCTGTTTGGTGCTATACCCCGAATCAGTATGGAACGAGCAGATGGACACGATGCGAAGGAGTCTGAATCGCTGGAATCGTGAACAGCAGGAAATCTACCGTCAGTTCGTAAGTGACGTGGAACTGGTAACCCTTGACAGCAACGGTCGTTTCCTTATCCCTAAGCGATACCTGAAGATGGCAGATATCGAGCAAGGTATCAAGTTTATCGGCATGGGCGACACCATTGAGATCTGGAGCACCGCCAAGACAGAAAAGCCCTTCATGGATCCCGATGACTTCGGGAAGGCATTAGAGGAGGTGATGGGGAACGCCAGCAATTTTGGTATTTGAGAATTAACAACTGATCATTGACCGCGAGGAGAACAGATCCATGGCTGACGACAAAGATACATACCACGTGCCGGTGCTTTTGAGAGAGAGCGTTGACGGTTTAGACATCAAGCCAAACGGTATTTACGTTGACGTAACTTTCGGCGGCGGAGGTCATAGTAAGGAAATACTCAGGAGATTAGGCAAGAACGGCAAGCTGTACAGTTTTGACCAGGATGCCGATGCAGAACGAAATATCATCGGTGACGAGCGGTTCACTTTTGTAAGAAGTAACTTCAGGTATTTAAAGAACTGGATGCGGTATTACGGAGTAGAACAGATCGACGGACTCTTAGGTGACCTGGGGGTATCAAGCCATCACTTCGATGATGAGACCCGAGGCTTCTCGTTCCGTTTCGATGCTCCTCTCGATATGCGGATGAACAAACGTGCCGGAGCGACGGCTGCCGACATTCTGAATCAATACGAAGAGGAGCAACTGGCAGACATCTTCTATCTCTACGGAGAGTTGAAGACAGCCAGGAAAATGGCAGCAGCCATCGTGAAAGCACGAACCGAGAAGCCTATCGGCACCACTCAGGATATGCTGAATGCCGTAAGCCATCTGATCCAACGGGAACGGGAGAAAAAGGAGATGGCAAAACTTTTCCAGGCGCTGCGCATCGAAGTGAACCATGAAATGGAGGCATTGAAAGAGATGCTGAAAGCGGCCACTGAACTCATCAGGCCCGGTGGAAGACTCTCAGTGATTACGTATCACAGTCTGGAAGACCGCATCGTGAAGAATGTGATGAAGGCCGGGAACGCAGAGGGAAAGATCAGTCAGGACTTCTTCGGACGCATCGACACACCCTTCAAGGCCGTCAACCACAAAGTGATCGTGCCCGACACGAATGAGCAGTTACAGAACCCTCGCAGTCGGAGTGCGAAATTAAGAATAGCAGAAAAGATATTACATACAACATGAATGAAGACAACATTGTTTTAAATCTGAATGAGAAAGCAAAGAAGGAGGAGGCTCACGAGCAACTCTCTGCGGGAGCAGAGGAGCTCGTGGAGCGCCCTCATGATGATGCCCTGAACGAGAGCATGAAGGAAAGGAGGAGCGAGGAATCAAAAGAACGAAGCAAAAGGAAAGAAGGAAAAGAAACACGAAAGGACGAGGAAACGAAAGAACAAGATACAGCAGGAGAGCAGATCTCATTACAAGAAGCCATCAAGGAACAGGCTCGTGAAGATGAACAGCCGCAATCAGCCAACTTCACCCTACGTAAGATCTTAGGAGGCGACTGGCTGACAGCAGACTTTCTCCGCCGACAGATCGGTGTCATCCTTCTGATCGTAGGATTCACCATCGTATATATATCTAATAGGTATAGCTGTCAGAAAGACATGCTGGAGATAGACCGGCTGAATGCAGAACTGACAGATGCCAAATACAAGGCTCTCTCCAGTTCAAGCGAGCTGACGGAGAAATGCCGTGAAAGCAATGTGCTCGATTTACTACGTAACAACAAAGATAGTGTGCTGAAGGTTGCCAACCAGCCACCTTATATTATTAATATACCGCAATAATGGGTAGTTTGTTTGATAGAAAAAAGATCGTACCGCGCTACAAGATCATCGGCTATGTGATGGTCTTGCTGGGCTTGATGATTGTTGGCAAAGCTCTTTATACCGCAACTGTCAAACGCGACTACTGGATGAAGGTGGCCGACCGGTTGAAACGCGACAGTGTGGATGTGAAGCCGATCCGAGGAAATATCCTGAGCTGTGACGGACGACTGATGGCCAGCAGCCTCCCCGAGTATAAGCTATATATGGACTTCAAGGCTGGTGGTGCTGAAAAGGACTCCCTATGGAACGAAAAGGTTGACAGTATCTGTGAGGGGCTTCACGATATCTTCCCCGAAAAATCCGCAGCTGAATTCAAGCGTGACCTGGAAGAAGGGCATCGGAAGATGAGTCAGAACTGGCCTATCTGGAAAAAACGCGTGAGCTATGATGTCTATTCGGAGGTAAAGAAGTTACCAGTGTTCAACCTCAAACCGTTCAAGGGAGGATTTCATACAGAAGCATTCAATGCACGCCAACGGCCCTTCGGTTCCCTTGCCCAGCGTACTGTGGGTGACATGTTCGGTGCGAAGGACACTGCCCGTTGCGGTCTGGAGCTGTCGTTCGACTCCATCCTCCGTGGTAAATCGGGTATCGTACAGCGTAAGAAGGTGATGAACAAATACCTGAGCATCACCGAACGACCACCTATCGATGGTGCTGACATCGTGACCACTATAGATGTGGGCATGCAAGACTTAGCAGAACGTGCACTCATCGATGAGCTGAAACTGATAAACGGAAATGTGGGTGTGGCCATCGTCATGGAAGTCCAGACGGGAGATGTCAAGGCAATCGTGAATATGACGAAATGCGAGGATGGTGAATACCGCGAGGTAAAGAATAGCGCCGTGAGCGACCTGTTAGAGCCAGGATCGGTATTCAAGACGGCCTCGATCATGGTTGCCCTCGATGACGGAGTGGTTGATACAACCTATCATGTTGACACCTATGGAGGCATCATGGATATGCACGGGGCAAAGATGCGCGACCATAACTGGCACCGCGGAGGCTACGGCATGCTCTCTTTGCCACAAACCCTGGAGTATTCATCGAACATTGGCGTGAGCCGCATCATTGATGAACATTACGGCAAGAACCCAGAGAAATTTGTGGAGGGCATCTATCGGTTAGGACTCGCCGAAGACCTGCACATCCCTCTGGTAGGAGCCTCGCCCGCACGTATCCGTATGCCAAAGATGGACAAGACGGGAAAGCACTGGGCCAACTGGAGTAAGACAGCCTTGGCATGGATGAGCATCGGTTATGAGACACAAGTGCCGCCGATCTCCACCCTCACGTTCTACAATGCCATCGCCAACAACGGAAGAATGATGCGCCCGAGATTCGTGAAACAGGTAGTGAAAAACGGAGAGGTGCTGATGGAGTTCCCCCCAGAGGTGATCAAGCCACAGATCTGCAAAGAAAAGACGCTGCGAGAGATACAGACCATTCTCTACCATGTGGTGAGCCAAGGACTGGGAAAGAAAGCCGGCTCATCCTCGTTTAAAGTGGCAGGCAAGACCGGCACCGCACAGATTTCGAAGGGTGTGGGAGGATACAAGACCGGTCAGATGAACTATCTGCTTTCCTTTGCTGGCTACTTCCCCGCCGATGCGCCCCGATACAGCTGTATCGTATGTATTCAGAAATCAGGCCTCCCCGCTTCAGGTGGTGGTATGAGTGGTGTGGTATTCCACCACATCTCCGAAGGAATCATGGCACAAGACCTGAAACTGAACGTGAGCGATGCCCGCGATTCCCTGTCGGTATTCCTGCCAGATGTCAAGAACGGGAATATCCTTGCTGCCGACTACGTTCTCTCACACTTAGGTGTGAAGACCAACGACAACTGGAACGGCAGCTATGCCAATGGCAACCCCATCTGGGGCAAGGCTGAGCACAAGAACAATCTGGTGGAGCTATCAAAGGTAGAAACCACTAACACTGGCGTGATTCCCGATGTGACTGGTATGGGAGCCCGCGATGCCGTATATATACTGGAAAGCCGACAGGTTAAAGTGCGTATCGAAGGACGCGGTAAGGTGATTGCTCAAAGTCTGCCCGCAGGGCACCAGATCAAGAAAGGTGAAATCTGTTCATTAAAATTAAATTGATATGAAACTCAACGAGCTACTGAAAAATATCAAGCCTATCCAAATCATCGGTGATGAGGATATCGACATAACGGGTGTGAATATTGACAGCCGTAAGATACAGAAAGGACATCTCTTCGTGGCCATGCGCGGCACACAAGTGGATGGGCACACCTTCATCGGAAAAGCCTTGGACTTAGGAGCCTCAGCCATATTGTGCGAGGAGATTCCCACAGATCGAAAAGAAGGGGTAACCTACGTACAGGTTTCCTCAACAGAAGATGCAGTGGGTAAGGTAGCAACACTGTTCTATGGGAACCCCTCATCCAAACTGAAACTGGTAGGTGTGACGGGTACTAACGGAAAGACCACCATCGCCACCTTATTATATAATATGTTCCGGAAGTTGGGCTATCGCTGCGGACTGCTCTCAACAGTATGCAACTATATCGAAGAAGAAGTGGTGCCCGCCAGTCATACCACCCCCGACCCCATCGAACTAAATATCTTATTGGCACGTATGGTGGAGGCCGGATGTGAATATGCGTTCATGGAGTGCTCCAGTCATGCCATTCACCAGAAACGAATTGGCGGTCTGAAATTCACGGGTGGAATCTTCACGAACCTCACACGTGATCACATGGACTACCACAAAACGGTGGAGAACTACCGAAACGCGAAGAAAATGTTCTTCGACAACTTGCCAAAGAGTGCGTTTGCCATCACGAACGCTGACGACAAGAACGGGATGGTCATGGTACAGAACTGCAAGGCTACCATCAAGACCTACTCCACTCGTTCGATGGCTGACTTCCGCGCCCGCATCTTAGAATGTCATTTCGAAGGAATGTATTTAGAGATCAACGGCAGAGAGGTAGGAGTGCAGTTCATCGGGAAATTCAACGTCAGCAACCTGTTAGCCGTCTATGGTGCAGCCATCATGTTAGGACAGGCACCCGAAGACGTGTTGGTGGCGATGAGCACACTGAAAAGTGTCAACGGACGCCTCGACCCTGTGCGATCCCCCGAGGGATTCACAGCGATAGTGGATTATGCCCACACCCCCGATGCTTTAGAGAATGTACTGAAAGCCATCCATGAGGTGCTCAACGGCAAAGGACAGGTGATCACCGTATGCGGCGCCGGAGGCAATCGTGACAAGGGGAAACGTCCGCTGATGGCCCAAGAAGCAGTGAAACAGAGCGACAAGGTGATCATCACCTCCGATAATCCTCGTTTCGAAGATCCCCAAGACATCATCAACGACATGCTCGCCGGTCTTGACAAACAGCAGATGAAGAAAGTGATCAGTATCGTTGACCGCCGTGAAGCTATCCGTACCGCCTGTATGCTGGCCCAGAAAGGAGATGTCGTGCTTGTGGCAGGCAAAGGGCATGAAGACTATCAGGAAATCAAAGGAGTGAAACATCACTTCGATGACAAGGAAGTGCTGAATGAGATTTTCTCTTCGCGATAACGGTTATCGAAATAACGAAATACGAAATATCAAATAACGAGATAACGAAACAATATGCTATACTATCTGTTTAGGTTTTTAGAACAATTTGACATCCCCGGATCACACCTCTGGTCGTATATCTCCTTCCGTGCGTTGCTCACCCTGATCCTGGCACTGCTCATCTCTGCCTGGTTCGGAGAGCATTTCATCAAGTACATGAAGCGGAAGAAAATCTCCGAGACGGCGCGTGATCCCAGCATCGACCCCTTCGGTGAGAAGAAGAAAGGCGTGCCTACCATGGGAGGTATCATCATCATCGTGAGTATCCTTGTTCCTGTCCTGCTTTTAGGGCGTATGCGTAACATCTACCTCATTCTGATGATTATTACCACTGTATGGTTGGGATTCTTGGGATTCCTTGATGACTACATCAAAATCTTCCGTAAGAACAAAGAAGGTCTAAAAGGCAAATACAAGATTGTCGGACAGGTGAGTATCGGTCTGATTGTCGGACTGGCCCTGTGGCTTAGTCCTGATGCAAAGATCAACGAGAACCTCACAACCATCAAACAGAACAAAGAGACAGTCATTCATAAGTCGGAGGCTGTGAAATCGTTAAAGACAACGATTCCTTTTGTCAAGAACCACGACCTCGATTATTCCAAGGTGATGGCATTCTGTGGTGACAATGCCCGTGCAGCTGGATGGATACTGTTCGTGATCATGACGATTCTCGTGGTGACTGCAGTATCCAACGGAGCAAATCTCAATGACGGCATGGACGGGATGTGTGCGGGTAACTCCGCCATAGTGGGTGTCGCGTTGGGAATATTGGCCTACGTAAGCAGTCACATAGAATATGCCGCCTACTTCAACATCATGTTCATCCCTGGGTCACAGGAACTGGTGATCTTCCTTTGCGCATTCGTTGGAGCAATGGTCGGCTTCCTATGGTACAATGCTTTCCCCGCTCAGGTGTTCATGGGCGACACGGGATCACTGACCATCGGCGGTATCATCGGCGTGGTGGCTGTGATCATCCACAAGGAGCTCCTGCTGCCCATTCTCTGTGGTATCTTCTTCGTGGAAAGTCTCAGCGTCATTATCCAGACTCAAGTGTTCAAGATCTACAAGAGAAAAGGGAAGCGGATCCGTGTGTTCCGTGCCACCCCTATCCACGATAACTTCCGTAAGCTCGACTCACAGCTTGATGAAAGCAGCCGTTATATCTTTAAGAATTGGCCAGAGCGACAGTTCCATGAGTCGAAGATTACCGTTCGTTTCTGGATTGTCACCATTATCTTGGCAGCCTTCGCCATCATCACGCTGAAGATCAGATAGGTGGATCCGTAAGAAAGAGGAGTGGAGCAAATAATAGTAAGACGTTAGAAGAAGAAAAGAAATGAAAAAGATCGTTGTATTAGGAGCAGCAGAGAGCGGTGCCGGAGCAGCAGTTCTCGCCAAGAAAGAAGGGTTTGATGTCTTTGTGTCGGACATGGGAACCATCAAGGACAAATACAAGAAGCTGTTGGATGACCACCACATCGAATGGGAAGAGGGTCATCACACTGAAGAAAAGATATTGGATGCCGACGAGATCATCAAGAGTCCGGGCATCCCTGATGAGGCTCCCATGATCCAGAAGATTATCGCCAAGGGTATTCATATCATCAGCGAGATAGAGTTCGCAGGAAGATACACCCACTCGAAGATGATCTGCATCACAGGAAGTAACGGAAAGACCACTACCACGTCACTGATCTACCATATCTTCAAAGAAGCAGGATATGATGCCGGACTGGCTGGCAACATCGGGAACAGTCTGGCCCTGCAGGTCGCAGAGGACCCACATGACTACTATATCATAGAACTGAGTTCATTCCAGCTGGACAACATGTACGACTTCCGTGCCAACGTGGCCGTCCTACTGAATATCACCCCCGATCATCTTGACAGGTACCAGAACAAGATGCAGAACTATGTCGATGCAAAAATGCGTATTATCCAGAACCAGACGGAGAACGATGCGTTCATCTATTGGAACGACGACCCTATCATCAAAAGGGAACTGGAGAAATATGAGATCAAAGCCCTACAGCTTCCCTTCTCTGAGCTGAAAGAGAAAGGCAGTATCGGCTACATCGAGGAAGGACAATACAAGATCGAGGTGCCCACACCCTTTAACATGGAGCAAGAAGCACTCTCACTCACAGGCAAGCACAACATCTACAACTCGTTAGCGGCAGGTATCGCCTCGGATGTGGCAGGTATCAAGAAAGAGGTGATCCGGAAAAGCCTAAGCGACTTCCCTGGTGTGGAACATCGATTGGAGAAAGTGTGCACCGTGGGCGGGGTACAGTATGTCAACGACTCCAAAGCCACGAACGTGGATGCCTGCTGGTATGCCTTGGAAAGCATGAAGACACCCACCATCCTCATCATTGGTGGAAAAGACAAAGGGAACGACTACACACCCATCAAAGACCTGGTGAAACAAAAATGTGCCGGTTTGGTCTATCTCGGTGCCGACAATACCAAGCTCCACGAGAATTTCGACTACATGGGTATCCCAGTCCGTGACACCCACTCCATGAAGGAATGTGTGGAGGCATGTTATGAGATGGCAGAGCCAGGCATGACCGTACTGCTCAGTCCGTGTTGTGCCTCTTTCGACCTTTTCAAGAACATGGAAGACCGTGGTGACCAGTTCAAGACACTCGTTCGCAACCTGTAATCAACCCTTGGACATAGAATAAGGATATGCTCGATAAACTGACCCGATTAAAGATCAAAGGCGATGGCATCATCTGGATGGTGTTCTTCCTGCTTTGTATCATCAGCGTGCTTGAGGTTTACAGTGCCTCCAGTTCACTGACATACAAAGCCGGCAACTACTGGAAGCCTGTGCTCTACCACACCGTTCTGCTGCTATTCGGTGTGGGGTTCATGATAGTGACCATGAATATCAAATGTAAGTATTTCAAGATCGTCACACCGTTTGCCTTGTTGCTCTCACTGATCATGCTCATCGCAGTACTAGTCGTAGGACAGTCAACTAACGGAGCACAGAGATGGATCGGCCTGTTCGGCATCCAGTTCCAGCCATCAGAGATAGCCAAGGGAGCCGTAATACTTGCAGAGGCACAGATTCTCAGTGCGATGCAAACCATCGACGGTGCAGACCGGCGTGCTTTCCGATACATCTTATACATCTCACTGCCTATCGTCTTCCTTATCGCCATGGAGAACCTCTCCACAGCAGCACTGCTATTCCTGACCGTCATCATCATGATGTTCATCGGAAGAGTGCCCAAACAGCAGTTAGGACGTTTACTGGGCGTGCTCACCCTTCTGGCAGCTTTCGGCTTCGCCATGGTCATGCTGATCGGCAACGAGCAGGAGAAGACTGTTTCCGCCGAGAAGATGAACATGACAGAACAGGTGACGGAGAAGAAAGAAGAGACAGGCATCCTTTCGAAAGTGTTCCACCGTGCCGACACCTGGAAAGCAAGAATCATTGACTTCATGGATCACACAGAGGTAGCACCCGAGGATGTTGATCTCGATAAGGATGCACAGAAGAGTCATGCAAAGATCGCCATCGCCTCATCGAATATCGTAGGCAAAGGACCGGGGAACTCTGTGGAACGGGATTTCCTCTCACAAGCCTTCTCCGATTTCATCTATGCCATCATCATTGAAGAGATGGGCATCTTCGGCGCTGCCGTAGTGTGCCTGCTATATATCATCCTGCTCTTCCGAACGGCCACCATCGCCAACAGATGCGCCAATGCCTTCCCGGCACTGCTCATCATGGGTATCGCCCTGTTATTGGTGACGCAGGCTATGTTCAACATGGCAGTGGCGGTAGGACTGGCCCCCGTAACAGGTCAGCCCCTGCCTCTCATCAGCAAGGGCGGAACATCTACCATTGTGAACTGTATCTATGTGGGAATCATCCTGAGTGTGAGCTACACTGCAAAAAGAAAAGATGAGCCCACCGAAAAGAAGACACCGGCAAAGATGGCATTAGCCACGGCCTGATGTCATAAATATGAAAAGGAAATGGAAAAAGAATTGAGGATTATCATCAGCGGAGGCGGTACGGGAGGACATATCTTCCCCGCAGTGTCGATTGCCAATGCCATCAAGGTCAAGCATCCTAACGCAAAGATCCTTTTCGTGGGTGCCGAGGGAAGGATGGAGATGCAACGAGTGCCCGCCGCCGGCTACGAGATCAAAGGTCTGCCCATCTGCGGCTTCGACCGGAAAAATCTCCTGAAGAACATCAAGGTACTTTATAAGATCTGGAAGAGTCAGCGCATGGCCAAGAAAATCATCCGCGACTTCCGTCCGATGGTCGCAGTGGGTGTTGGCGGTTATGCCAGCGGTCCTACTCTGAACCAATGCGCCGCCATGGGCATCCCTTGTCTGATACAGGAACAGAACTCATACGCAGGGGTCACCAACAAGCTTCTGGCCAAGAAAGCAGAGAAGATCTGTGTTGCCTATGAACACATGGATCGTTTCTTCCCTGCAGAGAAGATCATCATGACAGGCAACCCCGTACGCCAAACATTGTTAGAGACCACGATCAGCAAGGAGGAGGCAGTAGAGAGCTTCGGATTGAATCCATCCAAGAAAACGATTCTCATCGTGGGCGGTTCGTTAGGTGCGAGAACCGTAAACGAAAGCGTATTACAGCATTTGGACGAGATCAAGAACAGCGGTATCCAAGTGATCTGGCAAACGGGCAAATACTACCACAAGCAGATCATGGAGCAGATGAAAAGCCATACTGACATGCCCATGCTGAAAGTCCTTGACTTCATCAGCGACATGGGAGCCGCATACAAAGCTGCCGACATCGTCATCAGCAGAGCTGGTGCGAGCAGCATCTCCGAGTTCTGCCTGTTAGGAACACCGGTTATCCTCGTGCCCTCACCCAACGTGGCAGAAGATCATCAGACCAAGAACGCCATGGCATTGGTGGAGAAAGATGCAGCCCTCTATGTGAAAGATGCAGAGGCTCCGCAGAAAGTCATCACCTTAGCCATCCAAACGGTGAACAACAATGAGAAATTAGCATCCTTGCGAACGAACATCCTGAAGCTGGCACTACCCGACTCAGCAGAAATCATTGCCGACGAAGTGGTGAAACTGGCCTGGCGTAACAAAGCATAAAACAAGCTGCCGTCTCACGACAGCGATTATCATTTAGAAGAAGACAAATGGAACTGAAAGAAATTAAAGCAGTATATTTCGTAGGCATCGGCGGCATCGGCATGAGTGCCATCGCCCGCTATTTCCTCAAGGAAGGACTGGTGGTGGCCGGTTACGACAAGACCCCTACACCCCTGACAAAACAGATGGAGAAAGAGGGTGCCTTGATACACTACGAAGAGAACGTTGAGGAGATCCCACATTCCTGCCGTAATGCAGCACACACCTTGGTGATCTACACGCCGGCCGTCCCTCAGGAACATCAGGAGCTGGTGTATTTCCGCGAAAACCACTTCGATGTGGAGAAACGGGCACAGGTATTGGGATTGCTCACCCGTTCAAACAAAGGACTCTGTGTGGCTGGAACCCATGGCAAGACCACCACATCCACCATGTGCGCCCATATCCTTCATCAGAGTCATATCGACTGCAATGCCTTCTTAGGCGGGATCTCCAAAAACTACGGCACCAATTATATCCTCAGCAAGGAGAGCGACTTTGTGGTGATCGAGGCAGATGAGTTCGACAGGAGCTTCCATTGGCTGCGCCCATGGATGACTGTCATCACCAGTACCGACCCCGACCATCTCGATATCTATGGAACGAAAGAGGCATATCTGGAGAGTTTCCGTCATTACACCACCCTTATCCAGCCCGGCGGTGCTCTCATCATCCATCAGGGACTGGAAATGAAGGCCGATGTACAAGAGGGTGTACGTGTCTATGAGTATGGTCTGAACAGCGGTGATTTCCATGCTGAGAACATCAAGATCGAGAACGGGGAGATCACCTTCGACTTCATCTCACCCATCGAGAATATCCACGGAGTGGAGTTAGGACAGCCTGTGCCGATCAACATCGAGAACGGAATAGCCGCCATGGCCATGGCCCAGCTTAACGGCTGCGATGCCGAGGAGCTGCGTTATGGCATGAAGACATACCGGGGTGTTGACCGCCGTTTCGACTTCAAGCTGAAGAACGACAAGATTGTCTTCCTAAGCGACTATGCCCACCATCCCAAGGAGATCTACCAAAGTGCACGGAGTATCCGCGAACTGTATAAGGACAAGAAGATCACCGTCATCTTCCAACCCCACCTCTACACCCGCACCCGCGATTTCTACAAAGAATTCGCGGAGAGCCTGAGTCTGCTTGACAAGGTGGTGCTCACCGAAATCTACCCTGCCCGTGAAGAGCCCATCCCCGGTGTCACCTCACAACTCATCTACGACAACCTGAAGGAAGGTGTCGAGAAAGTGATGATCCACAAAGACGAAGTACTCGACTACGTGAAGACCCACGACTTCGAAGTGCTGATCGTGTTAGGCGCCGGCGACCTTGACAACCAGGTGCAGGAGATAGAAAAAATCCTCACTCAAAAATATTAGACAAAAAGACATGATGCACATCAATTGGAAAAAGACGCTCATTGTAACCCTGGATATCGTGCTCGCCGTCTATCTGGGTCTCGCCATGACCTCGTTCAACAAACCGGACGAGAACGCCAAGCTGTGCACCAAGGTCAGCATCATCATTGCCGATGAAAACACCAACGGATTCCTCAGTGCCAAGGAGATCAAGAAGATCTTAGAGAAAAAGAAGCTCTATCCGTTAGAGAAGCACATGCAAAGCATTAACCCACGAGATATCGAGGAGGTGCTCAAAACCAGTTCCTTCGTCAATACCGTACAGTGCTACAAGACACAAAACGGACATGTATGTATCAACGTCACCCAACGACTGCCCGTTGTGCGTATCATGAGCGTGAAAGGGGATGACTACTACCTCGACGATGAGGGAGGCATTATGCCCAACTCAAAATATACCAGCGACCTGATCATCGCCACAGGGTATATCACCAAGGATTTCGCACGCCATTACCTGGCCAGTCTCACAGACGTGTTGATGAGCAACGAGTTCTGGAAGAACCAGATTGTGCAGATCAACATCCTTCCCGACTTAGGCGTCGAACTGGTGCCCCGTGTGGGTGAGCATATCATCTTCATCGGCTATCTGCCCCAGACGAAAGATGAGGGAATGCGCAAACAGCTCATCACCGACTACCTCACAAAGAAACTGGAACGGCTGGATAAGTTCTACCGTTACGGTCTGAGTGCGGCCGGTTGGAACAAATACCATTATATCAGTGTGGAGTTTGACAACCAGATCATCTGCAAGAAGACGGTCAAAACCATGCCGGCTTATACACCTCCTGCCGTCAAGACCGAAGAGAAGAAGGACTCCACGGCGGTATCTACAGAAAAGAAAGATTCCATCAAACAAGACAATAACAAAAAATCAGTATAGCGTATGGCAGCAAAGGATTTCATCGTAGCAATCGAACTCGGCTCATCCAAGATGACCGGTATCGCGGGCAAGAAGAATCTTGACGGCAGTATCTCTGTGCTCGCCGTGGTAACAGAAGACTCTTCCACCTTTATCCGCAAAGGAGTGATTTACAACATCGACAAGACAGCGCAGTGTATCTCGAACATTGTGAAACGACTCACCACAAACCTCAAGACAAGCATCTCTCAGGTATATGTCGGTGTGGGTGGCCAGTCGATACGGAGCGTGAAGAATGTCATCGTGAAGAACCTGGCTGCCGATACCATCGTTACACAGGAGATGGTGAACGAGCTCATGGATGCGAACCGGAACATGAGCTATCAGGATCAGGAGATCCTCGATGCAGCCACCCAGGAATACAAGGTTGACAACCAGTACCAGATGGATCCCGTGGGTATCCAATGTGCCCGTTTAGAAGGGAACTTCCTCAATATCCTCTGGCGGAAGATGTTCTACCGCAATCTCAACAAATGCTTCGACCTTGCCGGCGTGCCCATCGCAGAGATGTATCTGGCACCCCTCGCACTGGCCGAAAGTGTGCTCACCGATGCAGAGAAACGCTCTGGCTGCGCACTCGTTGACATGGGGGCCGACACCACCACCGTCAGCGTATATTACAAAAACATCCTGCGCCACTTAGCCGTGATCCCCTTAGGCAGCAACAATATCACCAAGGATATAGCCTCCCTCCAGATGGAGGAGAGTGCCGCCGAGCAGATGAAGCTCAAATACGGCAGTGCCTGGACCGATAACGGAGAGATTGACAACAACATGTCTCTGAGCATCGATGCCGACCGTTCGGTGAAGAGCCGGGAATTCATCTCCATCGTAGAAGGTCGTATGGAGGAGATCATCGAGAACGTGTGGTACCAGGTACCCTCCGAGTATGCCGACCGTCTGTTAGGCGGAATCATCCTCACCGGTGGCGGTGCCAACATGAAGAACATCGAGACCGCTTTCCGCAACCATACCCATATCGACAAGATCCGTATCGCAAAGTTCGTCACACAGAGCATCAGTGCAAAAGATCCGCTCATCGCTGCACGCAACGGTATGATGAATACAGTGTTAGGACTGTTAGCCAAAGGCGACATGAACTGCGCCGGTGATGAGGTGGATACCAACGGTGACCTCTTCAAAGAGAAGAAGCCAGCCCCTGCCGCCGACATCCACCGCGAGCCCCGCAAGGCCAATGAGTTAGGTCCTGGCGTGGTTCAGACCGAAGCAGAGAAGCAGAAGGTTGAGGAAGAGAAGCGCAGACAAGAGGAAGAGGCAGAGGCAGCCGCCAAGAAAGCCCTCGAGGAAGAGGCTGAGGCCAAACGCCTTGCCGAAGAGGAAGAGAAGAAAAAGAACAGCAGTCTGAAGAAGACAGGCAGTAAGCTGAAGAGTTTCTTCAAGAGTCTGATCGCAGAGCCAGAGGAGGAATAACCCCTGCCGTTCCAATCCATTCAATTATTCATCAAAAAAAATTCAAGATCATGATAGACGATAACAAGTTTAACATATTAGATTTCGGTGAGCCGGAGAAAGAGAATAGTATCATTAAGGTGATCGGTGTCGGCGGAGGTGGCGGTAATGCCGTGAACCACATGTACCGCGAGGGTATCCATGATGTAACCTTTGTATTGTGTAACACCGACAACCAGGCACTCAACGACAGTCCTGTGCCGGTACACCTGCAGTTAGGAAAAGAGGGCCTCGGTGCAGGCAACAAGCCCGAGAAAGCACGTCAGGCAGCTGAAGAGAGCATCGAGGACGTTCGCAATATGCTCTCCGACGGTACGAAGATGGCCTTCATTACGGCTGGTATGGGCGGTGGTACAGGAACAGGTGCTGCACCGGTCATCGCCCGCGTCAGTAAGGAGTTAGGCATCCTCACCGTGGGCATCGTCACGATCCCTTTCCGTTTCGAAGGACCAAAGAAGATCGATCAGGCCTTAGACGGTGTGGAAGAGATGTCAAAGCACGTGGATGCCCTTCTGGTGATCAACAATGAGCGTCTGCGTGAGATCTATCCAGAGCTTACCGTGCTCGATGCCTTCGGCAAGGCCGATGACACCCTGAGTGTGGCAGCCAAGTCTATCGCTGAGATCATCACCGTGCACGGACTCATCAACCTCGACTTCAACGATGTGAAGACAGTGTTGAAGGATGGTGGTGTAGCCATCATGTCCACCGGCTACGGTGAAGGTGAGGGACGTGTGAAGAAAGCCATCGACGATGCACTGAACTCACCGCTCCTCAACGACAACGATGTGTTCAACTCAAAGAAGATCCTACTGAGCATCTCGTTCTGCAGTGACAAGCAGAGCAAGACGGGACTGATGATGGAGGAGATGAACGACGTAAACGACTTCATGGCGAAGTTCGGCAACGACTTCGAAATCAAGTGGGGACTGGCTACTGATCCGGAATTAGGTGATAAGGTGAAGGTGACGATCCTCGCCACGGGCTTCGGCATCGAGGATGTTGATGGCATGAGCAGTCACTTCGGCAAACGCACCCAGGAGGAGGCCGACCGTATCGCCGCTGAGGAGGAGAAAGCAGCAGAGCGTCTTGACCGTCGTAACCGCTACTATGGCAAGGATGGCTCCACCAGTCAGTACAAGCGTCGTCCGCATATCTTCATCTTCCGACAGGAAGACCTCGATAACGACGATGTGATCTCAGATGTAGAGCAGACACCCACCTACAAACGTACCCGTCAGGTACTCGATGAGATCCGTAACAAAGCAGCTGGCAACATCACCGCCAACGATGATGAGAAGAAAGAGCCCATCCAGGGCACCATTCGCTTTGCATAACCCGACTACTCATTATTTAATAAGAACATAATACCTTGCCGCTCCTTCCTCGTGAGAGAAAGGGGCGGTTTTATTGTCTTAGTCTATCAGCTTTAAATCTGTTAAATACTATTAAATAACGGAATGTGCATGCAAGTTTTCTGAGTCATCGTGTTTATATTAGTAGAACATTTATCATATCAGATATGAAACTAATAAAAGGATTTATCATGACAATGCTGGCCGTTAGTCTTTCTACGGCTTGTTCCAGCGATGACGAGACACCTGCGGTCAACTCGCCCAACACTCTGTATGCTGTCATCATACCAGAAGGAACACAGAACGGTAACATCACCCCCAGTGACTATGTACTGACGCTCGACAACATTCTTGCCGTGAATCCCGAGACAGGAGAGTTCAAGGTAAAGAATTCGGAGCGGATTGACTCGAAAGCATATCACCTACCAACGCAGCATCTCATCCAGTTCTATTCTGGAAAAAGCTTACTGTTTGAAGCTAAGCTTAGCTCTAGCTATTCCAGTATGCTCCCTACGGGTCTGACATTCGAGTATTTTTTTACTGACATAAATGGATCGGCAAGGTATGTTCTTAGGGTAAACCGACTTGTCAGTGAAGATGGAAAGGTTATTGAGGGCGATCTCACCGGCCAACAGAAAAAGGGCATGCAGCGCATGTACGAGATACTGCAAAAAGCAGGAAAGATTAGCAGTAATATCCATTATGACTATTTCTTGCTGTTTAATGACTCTCAGCTCAAAGCAAAGGGATACGAGGAAAATCCACAAACCCTCGAAGGCGTATGGCATCTGGTAAGGGCTGACTTCTCATTTGGGGGCAGGTATGACGTACAACCCGGTGAAGTCACAGTCTTTTTCAATCCGGACCATACCATGCAGGTTGTCAATCAGATCCTCAATAAGGAAAAGATACCCTTTATGGATTCTGGTTCCTATTCCTACGAGAGCATTAGTACTGAAACCAACAAATATGACGGTACGGTTAAAACCAAGATCAACCTCAATGGCCAGCAATGCACCTACTGGTTCAAGGATGGCATGATGACCCTTGATTTCGGTATGGCATACGATGCCCCAAGTTATTTCTTCAAAAAACTGAAATTAACCAACTGATTTCGTTAGCAGGCGATTTGTCTTGGCATTTTTTGGGGTATGGATAGCAGGATATTGTCAAGATAATTCGTCAAAAATTAACGATTATAAAAATACGCTAATTGGATGTTTGACAAGTAAAGGCTACTTTCATTCAAAGTAAAGGTTACTTTAAACCCAAGTAAAGGTTACTTTGAACACAAGTAAAGCCTACTTACGTTCGTTCCAGCCTTTACTTACACCCTTTCCGACGTCATCTAAGGGTCGTTCCGCCGTCACTTTACCCCCTATAGATGACGGCGGAACGAGTGAAAGGTGCCGTCGGAACAGGTGTAAACGCCGTTCGGAACTACCCGTAGATGACATTTCTTCACGCAAAAACGTTGTTTTTACTTCACAAAAACGATGTTTTCACCACCTAAAAACGGTGTTTTTGACCCCTAAAACCTATGTTTTTGGAGCCTAAAAACGCTGTTTTCGCAAGTCAAAAATAACCGATTATTACAATACGCTCATTATCAATAACTTACCAAACCTCGCGAGAATTGCGTTTTTTCGACCGAAAGGGTGGTTGATTCCCAAAATGCCCGCTTTTCGCGTTAATTGAAGTTAATTCGTCAAGATCATTCAAAAAATTAACAATTGGAGAATGGAAACATCGCCTTTGGCGAAAAATATTTGAAACGAATTTGAATGATTTGTTTCTAAAACACCTCGCCAAAGGCGACATTTCTTTCCTGAAGTGACTCAACAGATTAGCTGTGCGTGTAGTTCTCCCACCCTAAATAAGTGTTGATCGCCTCATCGAGGATCTCCACCACATCGGTGCGGCACATGGCCACATGGTGTTCAAAACCGTTCTTGCAGATATACTTCATCAGCTTCTGCAGGTTATCCACCTTCGTCACGGCAATGCAACCATCCATGCCGTATGGGTCATCGGTGATCGTTCCCTTACCAAGATATGACTTGATGCATCCCTTCGGATCATCGGTGGAGATACGGAAGAAGGTGAAGTCACCGGCAGTGACTTTTGCATAGACAGCACCGAAGGTATTGATCTTACCCAAAGTCCTGCCCAATACGCCCAAAGGACCTAACTTCAGATTGTTCTGTACAAACGACTTCGGGTAGTTTCCGCAGTGGGTGCAGACGCATTTGTTACGGTCCTCAGCAAAATTATTGTTCCAGTCAAGCAGCGCTGAAGCCTTTCCTGAGGCAAGAGTCAATGCATACATCGATACCGCTCCGGCGATATCCGTTTCGCAGGCAGCAGGGATCAGTTTATCACCCAGCATCGACATGGTGACACAGGGTGCACAGCCATAGTTCTGCTCCAAGGAGTCCCAGCACTGGATAGCCACGGCCTGTACGTCGTTGCCAGCAATCCAGTCCTCCACGGCGACACTGAACTTCGCCTGCAGTCCCAGCTTCTCCTTGTAGCTCTCAGGTACCTCAGCATAGTTACAGGTACGCTCGCACATCGCCTTGAACTTCGGGTCATCGTCGGAGATCTTCTGTGCGGCGAAGAGAATCTCGGAGAGGTCTGCGGGCACCACGGTGATGCCACTGCGCTGCAGCAGTTTTTCACTGGCACGACAGGTGTTGAAGCCCAGCGGACGAGTACCGATCTGTCCGATACGACAGTGACGGAGTCCGTTCACCACCCGGCAGATAGCAGCAAACTTATTGATATCCTTAGCCAGGAGCTCACTATAGATAGAATAGGTATGGAGGGTGGTATCGGTAAAGGGGATACCATACTGATAGAGGTTGTTGCATACCGAGATCTTGCCGCAGAAAGCATCGCGGCGACTGTCGAGATCCACCTTGTCGTTCTCGTCATCACAAGCCTGCACCAATACGGGTACATTCAGCTCTGCATCATTGATGGCATTGATGATACCGATCTCGAAGCCGAAGTTCGGCAGCGACACGATGATACCATCGATCTCATCACGGTGCTCCCGGAACTGACGTGCCACTTTCAGTCCGTCCTCACGTGTCTCGATGCTGCTGCTACCTGTCGGCGTGGCATCCTCCGGCAGAATCACGTACTCGTACCCTTCGTCGGTGATGGTTTTCAACAACTGCTTGCGCACGTCTTTCGCTAATTCTGAGTTGAAGTAAGCTCGTGTGCCGATGATTACTCCAAAGCAACTTTTTCCGTTTCTCATAATGTTCTGTATTTTGATTATTTTCTAATTAACTGTTCAACAGCCCGGCGCCATCCCTCGTAACAGGACTGCGTAGAGGCAGGGGCCTGAGGCTGGATCACCTGTGTCACCTTGCGTAAGGGTACTACATCCTCGAAGCGTGTCCACACCTTCCTTGCAAAGCCGTTCATGATGACGGCACCCAAGGCCGAGGCATCCTCTACCTCTGTGCACACCACGGGTGTATCCAAGAGATCAGCTTGGAACTGCATGAGGAATCGATTCTTTGTAGGACCGCCATCGGCACAGATTTCCTGAAGGGCAGCACCCGTGGCGCGTGTCATCACATCGATCAGGTCCTTGATCTGATAACCGATCGATTCAAGGGCAGCACGCAGGAAATGAGCCTTCGTGGTAGCGAAGGTCAGTCCGAAGACCGCTCCCTTCACATCGCTCTGCCACCACGGAGCCCCTAACCCCGAGAAGGCAGGAACGATATACACCCCACCGCTGTCTGCCACGGATACAGCCTCAGCCTCCATCTCTGCCGGGTGGTTCACCATTTTCAGTTGATCGGCAATCCATTTCAGGGTAGCGCCCGTACTATAGATGTTTCCCTCGTATCCATAATAATGATGTCCGAGGGCAGAGAAGCCCACGCTCGTCACCAAGCCCTCGGGGGCTGGCAGTGGGGTCTCACCGATGTTCACCATCACACTGGAGCCCGTTCCATAGGTCACCTTCCCCATCCCTTCTTTGAAGCACATCTGTCCCACCAAGGCGCCATGACTGTCACCAAGGACGCCGGCAATCAATATCGGTGTAGGGAAAAGTCCCTCAACGGTGGTTTCTCCATAGATGGCATCGCACGGCAATACCTCAGGCAGCATCGTCCGGGGGATATCGAAGAGTGCCAACAGCTCGTCGTCCCACTGCATGGTATGGATATTGAACAGCATGGTGCGCGAGGCATTGGTGGTATCGGTAGCGAAGGTTTTGCCACCCGTCAGTTTCCAGATGAGCCACGTATCGATGGTGCCCATCAGCAGTTCGCCGCGTTCGGCCTGTTCGCGTGCACCTTCTACATGGTCGAGCAACCATTTCACGCCCGATGCCGAGAAGTTGGGATCGATAAGGAGTCCGCTCTTCTCCATCACCACACCGGTCTTGCCCGCCTCCCGCAGCTGTCGGCAAAGCTCTGCGCCACGGGTGTCCTGCCATACGACGGCACGGGAAATGGGTTTTCCCGTCAGACGGTTCCACACGACCACCGTTTCTCTTTGATTCGTGAGGCAAAGGGAGTACGCTCTCTCCTCTCTCCTCTCTCCTCTCTCCTCTAACAGAATCCGGATGGCCTCCACCATATTCTGATAGATCTCCTCAGCATCGTGCTCCACCCAACCTGTCTGCGGATAGTATTGATGATGGTCCACGTTGGCACGTTCCAACATCCTGCACTGCTCATCGAAGAGCATCGCCTTCGTCGAGGAGGTACTTTGGTCAATCGCAATGATATAATTCATAGCAGCACTTTTTCTCTACTAATTAGACGAATTTGACGAATGGATATTTACTCTACAAATTAGATAAATTAGACGAATTACCAACTCTCCAATACAGCCTTGACAATGCCCTCAGCATCCAGTCCGTAATGATGGAAGATCTCGGCATTGGTGCCATGGATGACATTCTCGTCGGGGATACCGATGATACGCACTGGCACGGGATTCTCTGAAAGGGTCTCGCATACCAGCGCACCTAAGCCGCCGAACTTACTATGTTCTTCGATGGTGACGATACGTCCTGTCTCACGGGCTGCCTTTCTGATGGCTTCTTCATCGAAAGGTTTGATCCACGACAAGTCGAGCACACGGGCAGAGATACCACGTTCCCTGAGCTGCAAGCCTGCCTGCCAGGCATGATAGACGGTCTCACCGGTAGCCACCAAAGTGATATCCGTTCCGTCAAGAACGGTGATGGCCTTACCTGGTTCGAATGGGAAGTCATCATCTGCATAGACATCCGGCACGGCAGCACGTCCCACACGCACATAGCACGGTTTGTCGTAATTCACCAAGAATTTCACCAGTTTCTTCGTCACACGCCAGTCGGAAGGCAGACATACGGTCATTCCCGGGAATGTCCGCAGCACGGCGATATCGTGCAGGGAATGATGAGTGGCTCCTAAGGCACCGTATGCCACACCACCGCTCACCCCCAGGATCGTCACGGGGTTCTCGCTATAGGCGAGGTCAACCTTGACCTGCTCCAGAGAACGCGCCACATAGAAACAGGCGGGTCCGCAACAGAACACTTTCTTTCCTGAATGAGCCAGTCCGGCAGAGATTCCCACGGCATCCTGTTCAGCAATGCCGCATTCCACAAACTGTTCGGGCAGCGCATTGGCATAGTCGCCTAAGGTCACCGAACCGCGCGCATCCGTGGTCACAGCGATAATATCCTTGTCTTCACGTGCCAGTTCCAGCAACGTGTCGGTAAATTGTTTTCTACAAGCAATCATTTTTTCTTCGTTATATCGTTATGTCGTTGTTTCAAAATCGTTTTCTCAAAATCGTTGTTTCGTTGTTTCGAAATATCGTTATTTCGGTATTTCGTTATATCGATATTTCGATGATTCGAAAATTCGATTTCCCTATCTTGATTTTAAATCCTCAATTCTCTTCTCAATCTCTGCAACAGCCTCTTTGCACTGCTCCTCGTTCAGCACACCGTGATGCCATTTTGCAATCCCCTCCATGAACGACACCCCCTTTCCTTTGGTAGTGTTCGACACAATCAGGTGGGGCTTCCCGTTCGTATAGTCAATATCGTTGAAGGTGGAAACGATCTCTTCCATGCAATCACCATTCATCTCCTTCACATCCCAGCCAAAGGCCGTCCAGCGGTCATGGATACTGTCTATGGGCATCACATCCTCGGTGTTGCCACTGATCTGCAGGTGGTTTCTGTCGATAATTGCCACGAGGTTGTCAAGATGATAGCGGTTACAAGCCATGGCAGCCTCATAGATACTACCCTCGCCTTGCTCACCATCACCCATCAGCACAAACGTACGGTAGTCGTTCTTGTCCATCTTCGCAGCAATCGCCATACCCGTACCGATGCTCAATCCATGCCCTAAGGCACCGGAGTTCACCTCAATGCCAGGCACTTCGATCGTGGGATGCCCTGAAAGAATTGAGCCGAACTGCCCCAAGGTATCCAGCACCTCGGGTTTCAGGAATCCCTTAGCCTCAAGGGTTACGTAGAGAGCTTCCACACAATGTCCTTTGCTCAGCACAAAACGGTCGCGCAAAGGATTCTTGGGTTGTGTGGGGTCGAGGTTCCTCATCACCTCAAAATAGAGGGCGGTCATCACGTTCAGGCATGACAGGTCGCCACCGATATGTCCTGCCTTGGCACGATATACCACTTCCACCAGACGCTTACGGTTCTTCTCCGCAAGCAATAACAAGTCTTTTGTATTCATCGTCTTTCTTGATTTGATCTTTCAAGAAAGACGATGATTCTGTGAAATGTAACCTATATTCAGTTAGAAGTTGATCCAACGCCCTAAGTCAACCTTATCCTTGAACATAGGGGCCACGTGGATATTCTTTGTATCGACATCCTTTCCTAACAGGAACCGATCGATAAAGGCAGAGACCTCCGGGAACTGTGACTCCGGCAGCTGACAGTGGCCGTGTTTGTCAACGATGGAATAACCGACACGGTCGGCGATGCCGAATTGCTCCCACACCCGTTTGGCTGCATTCATCGACACATATCCCGACTCATCAGCTAACCATTTATAATCGGGATTGCCGAGCATCAGCAGGGCTCGCGGACAAATCATGGCGCACAATTCATGATGATCATAGGGCATCCGATAGACGCTGTCTCCTGAGAAGGTGTCGCGCATGCTTTCCTTGAACCAGTGGTAGTCGGTGCGCTCCAGGCTCTCCACTTCCTGTAAGGTATGCGACACGCGCCAAGCGGCGGCACCGCCACCACCGGGCTCCTGGGCAATCGTCAGTGCGATCCGTTCGTCAAAGGCACCGCACATCAGCGCCATCTTCCCTGCATACGAGCAGCCTGTCACACCGATATGCTTCATATCGATCTTGGTGCGGGCCTCACCCACAATTTCCAGACCGTCGAGCAGACGGCTCAATCCCCATGCCCACTCACTGTATGCTCCATTATCCTTGAGGGCAGGATACAGCCGATCGAAGTTGTGCTCGCCCCTTTCGTGGTGTCTTCCAAACTGTCCGTAGTCGTTCACCTGCTTCTCATGGAACGTCATGATGGCGATATTCTTCCCGGTAAAGAGCTGGCGGGGCAATGACATCATACTGGTACCGATCATCAAGGCATAGGGTGCCTTGCCCTCCTTGGGATACATGATGGTGGATCGGAGGTGTAAGGTTTCCCCATTCACGGTGACATCTACAAACAGGGTGTCGCCATTCATGTGCGCCGCCACCTGCTTCCTGTCAACGGCAGGTTTTTGCCCGATGCCATAGTGCTGGATCTCAGCGGCAATCTCATTCCTTCGGCGTTCCCACTGCTTGAACTTATTCACCCTACCTTTCCCGTTCGACCACTCCAACGGATCCGTCAGCGAACGGCATTCCTTCAGCCCGTCAAAGTCTGGCATAGCCGGTGCCTTGAAGTTCTTTCCCGTGTTCTCCACTTCATACACCAAAGGGATGTTCTTCTGTGCTTGAGCCGCCAACATGGTCATGCATGCCGCCACGACTCCCATAGTTCTTCTCCACATGTCTATACTGTTTAAATGAATGAATAGTCGTTTGATAAAAAAATCGACCGCTAAGTTACGAATTATTCTTGATATACCATTCAAATCTGACAGGGAAAATGAGAGCAATCACAAAAAATAATGTTTTTCAAAGGGAATGGAACCCCATTTCCTCAAATAATCTCCTTTTCATTTCCTTATTTCACTCATTTTCACTACCACTGGCTCCACCGAAGGTTCTTACTCTCGGAAATAAAAATAAATGCTATTTATTTTGTATTTCACTCACTTATTCGTACCTTTGCAGCTTGGAAAGAAACAGGACTAAAAATTAAATATACATTATGGCAAAGAAAGCATTATTGATGATTCTCGACGGATGGGGAATCGGAAAGCATGGTAAGGGAGACGTGATCTACAACACTCCCACACCCTATTTGGATTATCTCACGGCAGTGAGCGCACACTCTCAGCTGCAAGCCAGTGGTGAGGACGTGGGTCTGCCCGACGGACAGATGGGCAACTCTGAGGTGGGTCACCTCAATATCGGTGCCGGTCGCATCGTGTATCAGGACCTGGTGAAGATCAACCGCGCCTGCAAGGATGGCTCCATCATGGAGAACCCGCAGGTGAAGGCTGCCTACACCTATGCCAAGGAGAACAACAAAAAACTCCACTTGATGGGACTGACCTCCGACGGTGGTGTGCACTCCAGCCTCGACCATCTCTTCAAACTGATTGAAATTGGAAAGGCTTACGGTCTGAAGAACCAGGTGTTCGTGCACTGCTATATGGACGGTCGTGACACCGATCCCCACTCTGGTAAGGGATTCATCGAACAAGTCAGTAAGGTGTGTGCCGACAACGATGCCGCCATCGCCAGCATCGTGGGTCGTTTCTACGCCATGGACCGTGACAAGCGTTGGGAACGTGTGAAGGAAGGCTACGACCTGATCGTTAACGGTACGGGTAAGCAGGCCACAGATATGGTACAGGCCATGCAGGAGAGTTACGACGACGGCGTGACTGACGAGTTCATCAAACCGATCCACAATGCTTCCGTCAACGGGTGCATCGAGGAGGGTGACGTGGTGATCTTCATCAACTTCCGCAACGACCGCGCCAAGGAGATGACCATCGCCTTGACACAAGAGGACATGCCGGAACAGGGTATGCATACCATTCCCAACCTGCAGTACTACTGCATGACTCCTTATGATGCGAAGTTCCAAGGGGTTCATATCCTCTTCCCAAAGGAGAACGTGGAGGATACGCTGGGAGAGTACCTGTCGAAGCTGGGTAAGAAGCAGTTGCATACCGCCGAGACAGAGAAATATGCACACGTTACCTTCTTCTTCAATGGTGGTCGCGAGGCTCCGTTCGAAGGCGAGGACCGTATCCTGGTTGCTTCTCCGAAGGTGGCCACCTACGACCTGAAGCCAGAGATGAGTGCCTACGAAGTAAAGGACAAGCTGGTGGGTGCCATCAACACACAGGAATACGACTTCATCGTGGTGAACTTCGCCAATGGTGACATGGTGGGACATACGGGTGTATATAACGCCATCGCCAAGGCCGTATGGGCCGTTGACCACTGTGTCCAAGAGGTGATCGAGGCTGCCAAGGCTAACGACTACGAGGCTATCATCATTGCCGACCACGGTAATGCCGATAATGCCATCAACCCCGATGGTTCTCCCAATACCGCCCACTCACTGAATCCCGTACCGTTCATCTACGTGACGAACAACAACTCGGCCACGGTGAAGGACGGACGCTTAGCTGATGTGGCTCCCTCCATCCTGCATATCATGGGATTGGAGCAGCCTGCCGATATGACGGGTGAGTGCCTGATCAGCGATTAAGACCTGAGTTTTCCCAAGGTTCGCATTCGCTAAGAACATTGGAACAAAAAAAGAAATGGAAGGGAAGATTCTCTGTTAATCTTCCCTTCCATTTCTTTTTGCGCTTCATTAACACCTATTATTCAAGTTTCTCTACTTTCGCTCAACTTCTTGGAAGTTAGGAAAGTTGAAAGCCTATTATTTATCTTTTCATAGTTAAAAAGTGATCACGCGGTTCAGAAGAATCTCCTTGTTCTTCAGTTTCGGATAGACTCTCCAATAGCAGATACTCTGTATCACGGATAAAACACCGCCCTCCACATCATGCAGGATATCGATATCGAGGACGTAGCACCCCCCATCGTCATACAGTCGTATGTCGTTTAACTGGTAGCTGCTGTCAGAGGCCCAGTCTTTGCCGATCAGAAGGGTGTATTTGCTGAAGTCGATATCAGGCAACTGCTTGTCACCAGCATAGGCATCCTGAAGTTCCTGCGTACTGTTGATCACCAGCAGCTTCTGCTCATTCCACTCTGTCTGGTCGAAGAAAGTACGATGTATATTCCCATAACCGTCCCAATAAGGATGACGCACCTCGGTATCAAAGAAAGCCTTCCATTCCGAAGTATTCTCTTTAGGCTGTATCAAAACGGCATTCTCAAAATCGCACCTATCGCCTGTGCCCACATCCATACCGTCATCATCACTGCTACAGCCTGCCAATCCTATGACAGCCATTGTCAACAAGATGGTTAATATCCGAGTTTTTTTCTTCATATTTTATACTTCTTTACATCGTTTATTGTATAAACGGAATCATCAAAAAAAAATGCACGAGGAAATTCAATATTAGATTTTATTAACACAGACAAGAGGATAAGATTCTTCTGACAACAAGACATCCTGCCATAAAAAGGATTGCGATTCCTTGGAAATGTCAAAGAATAATCGTATCTTTGCCCTCGGAAAAGGAATGTCCTCTCATACCCAACAGACAGAAATCATCAAAAACAACCGATATGTACGACAAGGAACACGGGCTGTATATCGCCCATTGCTCGGAAGGAGCACTGACAATCAATGGGAAGATGGCGAACCGCCACGGACTGATCGCGGGAGCCACAGGTACAGGTAAGACCGTCACCCTGCAGGTGATGGCCGAATCGTTTTGCCAAGCAGGTGTACCCTGTTTCATGGCCGATATGAAAGGCGACCTCTCCGGTATCTCCCAAGTGGGCAAGATGAGTGGCTTCATTGAGAAACGGTTACCGGAGTTTGGCATAGAGAACCCCGAGTTCCAGAGTTGTCCCGTACGGCTCTTCGATGTCTATGGCGAACAAGGACATCCCATGCGTGCCACCGTCTCACAGATGGGACCGCAGCTACTGTCACGATTGTTGCAGCTGAACGAGACTCAAGACGGTGTGTTGAACATTGTATTCCGCATTGCTGATGAGCGCGGACTGATGATCCTTGATCTGAAAGACCTGCGGTCGATGCTCGACTACGTATCGAAGAATGCCAAGGACTACACCACGAAATACGGTAATATCTCTGCCGCCTCCGTTGGTGCCATCCAACGCGCCCTGCTGCAGTTGGAAGCACAGGGAGCTGATAAGTTCTTCGGTGAGCCATCGTTCGATATCTATGACCTGATGCAGACCGAAGGCGGGAAAGGTGTGATGAACGTGCTGGCAGCCGATAAGCTGATGATGCAGCCGAAACTGTATTCCACCTTCCTGCTGTGGTTGCTTAGCGAACTCTACTCCACCCTGCCGGAAGTAGGCGACCTGCCTCTCCCGAAACTGGTGTTCTTCTTCGATGAGGCTCACATGCTGTTCGAAGGAACATCGAAGGCATTGCTCGACAAGATCGAGCAGGTGATCCGTCTGATCCGTTCGAAAGGCGTAGGAATCTATTTCATCACACAGAGTCCCACGGATATCCCAGAGAACATCCTCGGACAGTTAGGAAACCGTGTACAGCATGCCCTGCGAGCTTATACGCCGAAAGACCAGAAAGCCGTGAAGACCGCTGCCGACACTTTCCGTGCCAACCCCTCGTTTAAGACCGATGAGGCCATCATGAACTTAGAGACAGGTGAAGCTTTAGTAAGCTTCCTTGATGAGAAGGGTGCACCTGCCATGGTGGAACGCGCCAAGATTCTCTTCCCGTTGTCGCAGATCGGTGCCATCACCGACGGACAGCGTCTTGACCTGATCAAGCAGAGCAGGATCTATGGGAAATACGACACCCCCATCGACCGGGAGAGTGCTTACGAGATCTTGATGAAAGAGGCTGAGCAACAGGCAGCCATTACCGCACAGGAAGAAGAGGAGAAGGCTGCAGAGAAAGAAGAAGAGAAAGAGGCTAAAGGGAAGAAGAAAGCCGGAATGATGAGTAAGGTGTGGAAAGCGGTGATGACTGCCGTCACCTCCACCTTAGCCACCATCCTCGGTACCTATGTAAGTAATAAGGTGTCGGGAAAGACTTCCAAGAGTAAGACCTCTGCCAAGGAGAAGGTGGTGAAGAATGCTACATCTGCTGCCACCCGCACCATCACCAAGGAGCTGACCCGCGACATCTTAGGGAACCTGATGAAGTAAGACACCATGGACGTACAGATAGAAGCCTCGTGGAAAGCTCACCTTCGCGAAGAGTTTGAGAAGCCATACTTCACCCTGCTGACAGATGCCGTGCGTCAGGAATACCGTCAGGGCACCTGCTATCCTCCAGGCTCCCTCATTTTCAATGCCTTCAACCTGTGTCCTTTCGATCAGGTGAAGGTAGTGATTATCGGACAAGATCCCTACCATGAGCCAGGACAGGCCCACGGACTGAGTTTCTCTGTGCAGGACGGTGTGTTGTTCCCGCCGTCTCTGCAGAATATCTTCAAGGAGATTCAAGACGATCTCGGTACGCCGATACCCCTAAGTGGAAACTTGACACGCTGGGCCAAGCAGGGAGTACTGCTCCTCAATGCCACCCTCACGGTGAGGGCACATCAGGCAAACAGTCATGCCCGTTTAGGATGGCAGACCTTCACCGATGCGGCCATTAAAGCCCTGGCCACACAACGCAGCCATCTTGTGTATATGCTCTGGGGCGGTTACGCCCGTGGCAAGGCATATATGATCAACAAAGAAGAGAATCTCGTTTTGGAATCCGTCCATCCTTCTCCCTTGAGTGCCAACCGGGGGGGATGGTTCGGCAATCATCATTTCTCTCAGTGTAACGCATATCTCGAACAAAACGGCGTTGAACCGATACAATGGTAAAGATAGTTCTAAGGCATTTGGCTATGGGAGTTGCCTTATTCACCTAATTCACCTAATTCACCTAATTCGCCTAATTTGTCTAATTCGTCTAATTCGTCTAATTCGTCTAATTCGTAGAGTAAAAAAGTATCAAGTGAACAAAATTCCACCAATCATACAAGTCGGTGACGTTTTGTTGTCGAGTGACATCATTACCGAGTTTTTCTGCTGTGACCTGAGCGAATGTAAAGGTGCCTGTTGTGTAGAAGGAGATGCTGGTGCTCCCGTCACAATCGACGAAGTGATGGAGATAGAGAATGTCTTGGATACAGCATGGCATCATCTGTCAGCCTCAGCACAGGCTGTGATCGATCGGCAAGGAGTTGCCTACACGGATGAGGAAGGTGACTTGGTGACGAGTATCGTGAACGGGAAAGACTGTGTGTTCACCTGTTATGGCGATATCTCCATAGACGGAAAGGTCATCCACAACTGCTGTCTCTGTGCTCTCGAACGAGCTCACCGCAGCGGTCTCTCTCATTTCGTCAAGCCCATCAGTTGCGCTTTATATCCTATCCGTGTGAAGCAATTCAGCAACGGAACGGTAGGACTGAATTACAACCGCTGGACGATCTGTCAGAGTGCACGAAGGAAAGGGGAAAAACTACAGATCCCCGTTTATCGTTTCTTGGAAGGGCCATTGATTCAACGTTTCGGGAAGGAGTGGTATGAGGAGCTCTGCGAGTTAGCATCCCAGCTCTCCTCTTCCTCATCCCAATAGTCTCTCCTCTCACCCCGTTCCTTTTCTATTCTTCAACCCTTCCATTCTTTCATGATTCAATTTTTCCTATAGTCGGAAGGGCTCATCCCTACATGTTCTTTGAAAAATTTTCCAAGGAAGCTCTGGTTAGGGAAATTCAATGTCTGAGCAATCTCCTTGATGCTCATCGTACTGTTCTTCAGGAGCACCCTTACTTCAAGAGTCACATAATTATCGATCCACTCGTTGGGTGTGCGTCTGCTCACCTGTTTCACCGTTTCAGATAAGTATTTCGGTGTAATACAGAGTTGTTCGGCATACCATCCCACCCGACGCTCAACACGGAAATTCCGTTCCACCAACTGGATGAAAGAGGTGAAAATCGCCTCCGCACGCGTTTGACGCTTATCGTTATTCGTCTGTAAACGGTAGATGGCATTACTCAGGTCGTAGATCATAGTCATCATGATCGAGCGCACCACATCAGTACGGAAATGGTGCCCGACATCATCCACCTTCTGTTTGATGGCCATGAAATACATCTTGATGGTTTCCACCTCCTCGTTGTTAAGACTGAAGACAGGATGTGTACGAGAGAAGAGGAACAGGGAAAACAGTTCGTGCACCCCTTTGATAATCTCACTGAAGAAATCAGCAGAGATCAGAATACCGATGCCACTGAAGTCAGGACTGAGCATATAGTTGTCAATGATCTGCCCTTCACTGATCAGGATCGCATCGTTCGCCCGCACATTGTGATCCTCAGTATCCACAGAATACTGCGCCTTCCCATGCAGGCACAGTCCCAAGACAATACATTTTGCCCTACGGGGTTCTTCAGGCAATGGCAGGTTAGCAAACTCGTCAATGAGGAGAATTCTGTCCTCGATGTAACTGCCGTGATACACCTTCCTGGCTCCGGCAATGGAGAGTTCAATCATTCTGATACGTTCCATGAGCGGATGGTCTTAGTTTTTCCTTGTTTGATCTTTAACGTATGGGTTATCCCATGACATGAGAGCGTAATGGGAATATTCCCACCGGATCGGTTGAACACAGTCACTTCCACCATCTTTCCATCATGCCACCTCATCGATAATTCGTAGCCTCCCCGGGCACAAAGTCCTAAAACTCGTCCTGATGACCATGCCCTGGGCAGAGCGGGCAGCAACTCGATAGAGCACTGTTTAGACAACGCATCGTACCGGCTCTGCAGCAGCATCTCACAGACACCCGCAGTACCACCGAAGTTTCCATCGATCTGGAAAGGCGGATGAGCATCGAAGAGGTTGGGATAGGTACCGCCCCCATGATGATAGTCGGGCGAACGGTCACCTTCTGGTGCCACCGCCCTGAGCAGACGGCGATAGACCTGATAGGCTTTCTCCCCATCGTGTAGCCGTGCCCACAAGTTGATGCGCCATCCCGTGCTCCATCCTGTTGTCTCGTCACCTTTCTGGATAAGCGTCTGACGGGCAGCCTCCTGCAGTTCAGGTTGTGTCAGGTGACTTCCCGGGTACAGTCCTATCAGGTGACTCTGGTGGCGATGGTGTGGATCTCTGTCATTCCAGTCGTAGTACCATTCGTTTAAGTCTCCCTGACGACCGATGGTATAAGGATGGAGACGTTCTACAGTATTTTTGTATGCAGGAATCGCAGTGCCGCACACCGAACTGGCGGCATGGCAGTTCAGAAGCAGTTCTCGGATGATGGCCAGATCGGCAGTGCCGCCATAACAGGTCACACCATGATATCCCCTGTCGTTGACATATTCATTCTCTGGAGAGGTACTGGGTGCTGTGATCAGCTCCCCCTTTTTCTTAGGATTCTCGATGAGCCAGTCGGTGCAGAACGCAGCAGCCCCTGTCATCAACGGCGCAGCCACCTCTTCAAGGTATTTCTTATCCTGCGTGAACAGGTATCTCTCCCACAAAGTGTTCACCAGCCATGCGCCTCCCATGTTCCAGTTGGCCCACATCGGACTCTCATTCTTCTCACCCACAGGATTCGTCATAGCCCAGATATCCGAGTTATGACTGCTGCACCAGCCACGGTCAATCCCGTAGTAGTTCTTCGCCGTATATCGTCCGTTCTCCGAGAGTGCCTTGATGAAATCATCCAACGGCATAGCCATCTCAGCGAGATTGGCCGTGAAGGCGGGCCAGTAGTTCTCCTCCAAGTTGATGTTCACGGTGTAGTTGCCGCGCCACGGTGACCATTTATGCGGAGTCCACAGTCCCTGCAGGTTCGCAGGAACGCCCGGAGTGCGTGAGCAGCTGATGAGCAGGTAACGCCCGTATTGGAAGTAGAGCGTCTCCAAGTAAGTACTCTGATGACCGTTGCTGTAGGCTTTGAGCAGTTCGTCAGTGGTCATGGCTTCCGACTCATAGTCGTCGGAAAGGCTGAAGGTGCCCCCCGCCACCGTCTGTTCCGTACGTTCGCCTAATTCCAACTGCACCCGCGAATAGAACTGCCGGTAGTCGTTGATATGCCGCTCCCGCAATTGCGGCCACGTATAGTTCACCAAATGCCAGGCCATGTCTGCCGCATCGTTGATATAGTCGGCACCTTCTCTTACGGGATGTTTGTCGTAGCCGTTGAAGCTGGTGGCATTCACAAAATACAGAACAGCCTCATCCACAGCCCGCAGCTGTAAGGTACTGTCGGATACCGTCACGCTGCCCCCCTTGTTCACGACACGCAGGATGGAGCAGAAATGGATGCTGTTCTTCTCGTCACCGATGGCATGTCCCAGCATGGTCAGCTGGTTCTGACTGGCCTTGACATGATGAGGCACCTGCGAGGTGAGTCTGAGGTTGACATTGATTGCCTTTCCTTGATTGGCAGAGAGTCGCACAGCAATCATCTTGTCGGGATTCGATGCCAGATATTCGCGCTGATAGCGCACACCGTCACGCATGTAGATCATCTGTGCCACAGCACTATCCAAACTCAGTGTACGATAGTAGCCTTCGATGGCCCCTTTGTTGCAGTCATCGATATACAGCATGCCCAACGGCTGGTAGAACTGTGAGTTATGTCCCTGTACATAGTGTTGCAACGAATCTGCCAAGGCATAGTCCTCCTCGAACAATGACTGCCTGATCTTAGGGATCCACTGGGAAGCCCCCGCATCCTCGTTACGGTCAACGGGCTGTCCTGTCCACAAGGTGATATCGTTCAGATACAAAGAGTCCGTATTCGCACCGCCATAGAGCAGAGCACCGATCTTTCCGTTCCCGATGGGCAACGACTCCTCGAAGTAACGTGCCGGCCGGTCATATTGCAGCACCATCGGCTGCTGAGCAATGGCAGCCAGTGACATCACCAGGAGTATCAGTTCTGAGAATAAGCATTTCATCACTATCCACTATATTTTTCTTGCAAATATAGTGTTTTTTTGTGATATGGCAAACCTTTCATCCCATAAAATGCGCATTAATGACCTACCATGCTGATCCATACGTCATGACCAAGGGTATTAAAGAACAGGAGAATGAGCAGTGCCAGCACCACCTCCACAACATGTCTGTTCCAGTAAACCACAGCCGTCAGCGAGGCCGCTATCATGGCCAGTACCGCCGGGAACATCGGAAGGAAGTTTCTCCATACGACAAAGACGAAGACAAGCGACACCACGAGCAGGACAACCATCATATCCATGATGACCATGATTCCCTCCGACACCGATGGCTTCAGCCACTGTAAGACAAACCAGGTAAACACTGCGAAGCAGAGGGTTGCCATCCAACCGGTAAGAACCAAGGAGAGGCTGGTCGTCCAGCAGGTCAAGAGATAGAGAAGGGCGGTAGCGATAGCCACCATCAAATACTTACTTGTTTTCATATTTCATAAAGATGAGGGTTTGACGAATTGTATCCACGCATGCACACAATAAGAATTGAGTAAGATCATCACGACAAGCGACAAAAGGAACACGGAGAGGCGGCGTGTCTTGAAATTGACTGCTGCCAGAACCATCGCGGTCAGGATCACCGCGATGTCAGCCTGAGCGAAATACGCATGTGCGAAATCCAGATACAGGGGTGTCATCAGTACAAGGAATCCAGCAACGGCCACGGCCGTTATCTGCCATATACTTTTCCCATCGGTCGCATACTGCCTTAATAATAAGGTGACCATCACATAAAAACAAATGCTGTCAGTAAAGGTGCGTCCAACCTCATTTTTGCCTGGTGCAGACAGCAGGCACGAGAGCATCATCATAGCCCATGAGGCGAAGAACGCAATCAGAAACTTTTTCTTTTCCATATTCGAATGCTTAATTGTTTGATGCTGCAAACTTAGCAACAAAAAACAAGCCCGCCAAATCTCAAAAGACTTTTTTTAAAAAGGTGTCGCAGCAGGAAAAGCGTTTCAAGCCATTGATAATAAATGCCTTACATAAGCATCGTCTTAAAAGGCCGACCATCAAGTGCGACGTTTGTCAGACCCGTCTGTTCCTGTTCATCCGCAGACGATAGTTTCGGATGGTACTGCTTTTGACAAGGAGAATGCGCTGAATATCCTTGTCGGTATAGCCCATCTCCGAGAGAATGAGATAAGTAGTATGACGAAGGGAAAGACTACGGAAAGGCTGGATGATCCGTTGGAAGTCCTTCGGGTGAACAAAGGCATAATAGTCAACGAAGCACTGCTCGTCTTCGATGGAGATATTCTTCAGAGGTTCACCCTGCTCCAACCGCTCCATCCACTGTCGTCCCCGTCCTAACTGTTCGTTCGTGGTATTCCTTAGGTGATGAATCTGATCTGTCAGTAAGGAAATCTCCTCCGACTGGTTCTGTACGGAAGAATGCAGGTCTTTCACCTGACGTTCCTTTCTCTCATAGATCAAGACACCGGCAAGAAGAGCAGCCAGGACAACCAACATTCCCCAATAGGCAGGATGAGAATAGGGAGAACCCGACGTGCGGTACAAGACACCACGTTTCTCATCTAATCGCTGTTGGTATTCTTTGCGCTGCCCATCCACCACCTTGTCCAGCCACCTCTTCGCCTCCTGGGGATGTCCCTGCTCCAAGAGCTGGTCGGCACAGAACACATAGACCGACTGTAGTTCAGCATCTTCCATCCCAACAGCAGAAAAAGTACTATCAGGAACCTGCAAGAACAACTTCAAGGCACTGTCGGGATGATGATACATCAGCCGTCGTGCTTCCGCAATCCGTCGTTCCTGTTCATCCTTGGGGTGTGAACAGGCGATGATGAAAAGGGTAAAAAAACAAACAAGGGCATATCCCGCAGGAAATGCCCTTGTCTGATGGAATTTCTTATGCATCGATGTTCGCATAGGTGGCGTTCTTCTCGATGAACTCGCGGCGCGGCTCCACATCATCACCCATCAGCATGGAGAAGATCTCATCAGCCTCAGCAGCATTCTCGATCGACACCTGCTTGAGCAATCGGGTAGAAGGATCCATGGTGGTCTCCCACAGCTGTTCGGGGTTCATCTCTCCCAGACCTTTATAACGTTGGGTATGGAGGGCAGAGCTGTTCTCATCGCCAGCCACATATTTATCAATAAAGGCCTGTCGCTGTTGCTCGGTATAGCAGTACTCGCTCACCTTCTTGTACGTACATTTATAAAGAGGTGGTGTGGCGATATACAGATGACCTTCCTGAATCACCTTCGGCATGAAGCGGTAGAAGAGAGTCATGATCAGCGTGTCGATGTGCGAGCCATCGACGTCGGCATCGGTCATGATGATGATCTTGTCGTAGCGCAGCTTGTCGATGTTCGCCTCACGGTCGCCTTCGCCATCCACACCGAAGCGCACACCGATACTCTGGATGATATTCATCACCGACTCAGCCTCGAACACACGGTGCCACTGCACCTTCTCCACGTTGAGGATCTTACCACGCAACGGCAGGATAGCCTGCGTATAGCGGTCACGACCCTGCTTAGCCGATCCACCAGCGGAGTCACCCTCCACGAGGAAGATCTCACAATCCTTCGGATCCTTGTTCGAGCAGTCGGCAAGCTTACCCGGCAGACCGCCTCCGCTCATCGGGTTCTTACGCTGCACACTCTCGCGGGCTTTACGGGCAGCGATACGTGCCGTAGCAGCCAAGATCACCTTGTCACAGATCTGCTTGGCCTCTTTCGGGTGCTCCTCCAAGTAGTTGGCAAGAGCCTCACCCACAGCCTGCTGCACCGCACCGGTCACCTCACTGTTACCCAGTTTCGTCTTGGTCTGACCTTCAAACTGCGGCTCTGCCACCTTGATGGAGATCACGGCGGTAAGTCCCTCACGGAAGTCCTCTCCGGCAATCTCGATCTTGGCCTTCTCAATCTGCTTCGAGATGGCGGGGTCGTTATCGGCATAGTTCTTCAGCGTACGGGTGAGTGCCATACGGAAACCTGTCAGGTGGGTACCACCCTCAATGGTGTTGATATTGTTCACATACGAATGGATATTCTCGCTGTAGTCCGTGTTGTACATCACGGCCACCTCAATAGGGATGCCTTGTTTTTCGGTCTTCAGGTAGATCACGTCATCGAAGAGATGGGTGCGGTGGCGATCCACATAGCGCACGAACTCCTTCAGTCCTTCTTTGGCATGGAACACCTCTTGCTTGGTCTTTCCGTCCTCATCAGGACGCAGGTCGGTCAGCGTAATGGTGATGCCGGCATTCAGGAAAGCCAGCTCCCGCATACGACGTGCGATGATGTCCCACTGATAGACAGTGGTTGTGAAGATGGATGCATCGGGCCAGAATTGCTGCCGCGTGCCTCTCAGCTCCGTCTCGCCTACCACCTTCACGGAATACAGCGGCTTACCCTTCTCGTATTCCTGCTGGTAGATCTTGCCATCGCGATAGACCTGTGAGAGCATGTGCGACGACAAGGCGTTCACACAGCTCACACCCACACCGTGCAGACCGCCAGACACCTTATAAGAACCTTTGTCGAACTTACCGCCAGCATGGAGCACAGTCATCACCACCTCCAAGGCCGACTTATGCATCTTCTCGTGCTCATCCACGGGGATACCACGTCCGTTGTCTTGTACTGTGATGGAATTATCTTCGTTGATCGTTACTTCTATATGGGTACAGAAACCTGCCATCGCCTCATCGATGGAGTTGTCAACTGTTTCGTTCACCAAATGGTGCAGACCCTTTTCACTGATGTCACCAATATACATGGCAGGGCGTTTGCGCACTGCCTCCAAGCCTTCCAGGACCTGGATATTACTCGCAGAATAGTTCTGTTGCTCTTGATTCTGTATTTCTGTCATTTCTCGTCTTTTACAATTTGGATACAAAGGTACAAAAAATCCGTGAATCTCAACACGTTTTATCTGCTAAAAAACCACAAAAAGAGCCGCAATCGAAGGATTGCGGCTCTCGGAATCTATCTTGGATGATGATTATCCTAACTTATTAATGTGATTGCAGAGACTTGACTTCAGGTTAGCTGCCTTGTTCTTGTGGATAATATTGGTCTTAGCCAGTTTGTCCAACATCTTCTGTACACTCGGATACAGCTTGACAGCCTCATCCTTGTCGGTCATGGCACGCAGTTTGCGCACTGCGTTACGCATGGTCTTTGCATAATACCTGTTGTGCAGGGTTCTGGTCTTTGTCTGACGAATTCTTTTAATCGATGATTTGTGATTTGCCATTTCTCTTTAAATTTTAATTTTTTAATTCTACAATTTTTCAAGCCCTGGGTCTTACGCTACACTGCCCTTGCAGATTCTTTCGAACCTTCCACCACCTTGTCACATGAGCACCCAGTGGGAATCTCGTGTTAGCGCATCGCTGCGCGATGATGGATTGATGAGTAGTCCCTAGGAGAGTCGAACTCCTCTTTAGAGAATGAAAATCTCTCGTCCTAACCGATAGACGAAGGGACCATTTTCTTTTTAGCGGGTGCAAAGTTAGAGGTTTTCTTTCAATCCTGCAAATTTTATCACCGTTTTTTTCTGTAATCACCCGAAAATTACTACTTTTGTATGCAAATTCATGATTCTGTAAATGAGGGTGTTCAATTTGATATGACCCTTTAAAAAGAAAACAATGCTGACAAAAACGAAAGCGATTGTACTGAGGTATCTGAAATACGGAGAGCAAAAAATGATCATCGACCTGCTCACCGAGACTGATGGTCGCGTTTCTGTCGTCACCCATATTCCCAAGACGCAGAGGGGGAAACTGAAGAAACAGTATTTCCAACCGCTGAACATCCTTGAGGTGGAATTGGACATCCATCCCCGGGCACAGCTCCAGCACCTGAAGGATGCTCACATCGTCTTCCCCTTCACCACCATTCCCTTCGACCCCTATAAGCTCAGCATCGCACTATTCCTCGCGGAGTTTATCCATTACAGCACCCGCGATGAGCAACAGAACCCTACCCTCTTTGCCTATATCGAACACAGTCTCCAGTGGCTTGATGGCTGCACGAGCTCATTTGCGAATTTCCATTTGGTGTTCATGATGCGACTGAGCCGCTTCATCGGCTTCTTTCCATATATAGAAGATTACAGTCCCGGTGCCTATTTCGACATGCGTGCCGCCTCATTCACCCTGCAGGCACCGCTCCATCCCGACTTCCTCAACCAGGAAGACTCCAGCAAAATCGGCACACTGATGCGCATGAACTATGAGTCGATGCACCTGTTCAAGATGAGCCACGGCGACCGCAACCGCATCGTTGACGTGCTCATCACCTATTATCGTCTGCATGTACCGAACTTCCCGGAACTGAAATCGTTGGCCGTGATGAAAGAGACATGGAAGGAGGAGTAACACCAACAAATGTCAGAAAAATTGACAGTCTGCAAAGTATTGTCATTTTTATGAATAATCCTTACGTTTTAACTTCGATTAACTAAATTCCAGCGCTTTTTTGCCAACAACTTGTCTTTCGGTCGAAAAAACGAGAAAATGACAAATTTTGCTAACAGTCTGACTATGAAGAAGTTAGAAAGAAGAAGCGGTTCCCAACTGACAAAAAGGCCATGTTGATAGGTCAAAAACAGCGTTTTTAAGGGCTAAAAAGGCCGTTTTTAAGTGATGAAAACATTGTTTTCGCGCGTAGAAATATCGTTTTCGGGTTGTTCAAAACGGCGTTTTTACTCGTTCCGACGGCATCTACAGCGGGATGGTGACGGCGGAATGAGACATAGATGACGGTCGAACAGGTGTTAGAAACGTCTGGAACGACCCTAAACAGACTCTATTTTTCCCCTAATTAGACTCTACTTTGATCCAAAACAGACTCTCATTGCATCCTAATTAGACTTTACTTGCAAAAAAACTGTCCTTTTTTGGGGTTTTAAGTGCCGTCAGACACCCCAGAATTTTTTTAGGGCCTATTTTGGAAACACAAAATTTTGTGAATTATTCTGACAATATGGAGAAAGAAAGCCAGTCAAAACAGAGAGAAAATAGAAAGAATTAAGAAAAGCTGCTCCTAATATTTATCCATGAGATCCTTCATCTTCTTCGCCCGCTTACGATGTTTCCGTCCTTTAAAGTCGATAAGGTCGAAGAAATCAAAATTGACAGTTGCACCGCCACTGCCCGAAGGGGTGTAGTTTTCCGCAGCATATTTCTGTACATCCTCAGTTGACACGACCATCTTCGGTGCCTTGCCCACCACTACCACCTCTGCCAACTGCTGACCGGAAGGCAACAGGAAGATCGTATCGGGAACACCCTCCTTCTTGTCGATGATGCGGGTGAGATAACTCGGATGGGTGAGCGTCATGGTCTGAAAACTGTCGTTCTTCAGTACGAACCGTCCGCCCCACTCCGTCTTCACCACTTCCTCACGACGATCCAGCCGCACCATCACATTCTTCAACGGACGCTTCGACTCCAAATCTGCCACCCAGATGACACGCTCACGAGGATTCTTCTGCACCACGGAATCTTTCGCCAGCATCACAGAATCCTTCTCCTGCGCCTGAGCCGCCGTGACTTGCACCAGCAAAAGGAGCACCACCCATCGCATGGCACCCGCTCTCTTCACCTCATGATATAGGACCGTCTTTGTCATCCTCAGATCTTGAAAAACGATTGCAAAGATAAGGGAATCCGTGAAAGACTCACAATCCTTTGACGATGATTAACGAAGAATAACGTCCCTTTCGGAAGACGGTTCTGATAGGATGACAAAAAACAGATTCCTTAACACAATAAGGCATCCGGCTTTTTGTGGTTACGCGCGTGAAAAAAAGTTTTTGCGAAATTGCTACCATGCTACCACTCACCTCTCGAAATGCCTTTAACAAAGGGGTTCTGGGATGGTGGTAGCAAGGTGGTAGATGAAACTATAGAAGCTAAAGACTCTATAAAAATGATAGACTCCATAGGAAACAACAGCCTTCCTTTATTGAGGCAGCATGGCACTCTCCCTCCCTTTGGGAGGGTTGGGGTGGGCTCCTTACTCGCTCACCATGGTCTTGATATTACCCTCCTCGTCATACTCCAACGGCATGACTTTCAGTGAACGCAGGTGGGTGATATCATTTGAGGGCACACAGTCGTGATGCAACAGATACCACTTGCCCTTGTACTCCACGATGCTATGGTGGGTAGTCCAGCCTACGACAGGCTCTAAGATCACACCTTTATAAGTGAAGGGGCCATAAGGGTTATCACCTACAGCATAGCACAGGTAGTGACTGTCACCGGTAGAGTAGCTGAAATAGTATTTCCCGTTGTATTTGTGCATCCAGGAAGCCTCGAAGAAACGGTGAGGATCATCGGCTGTCAGCGGCTTTCCTTCCTCGTCAACAATGACGACAGCATGGGGAGCCTCAGCAAACTGGAGCACATCATCCGTCATTTTGGCCACGAAGCTGGGCAGAGCGGGTGTGCCGGGGCGAGTATAGAGCAGTTTCTTCAGGCTCGGCGCATTTCCGATCTCCACACCTTCCTCGGTATATTCCTCAGGCGTGCGGTACCACTGTAGCTGTCCACCCCAGAGTCCACCGAAATACACGTAGATCTGTCCGTCGTCATCCTTGAAGGCGCAGGGGTCGATACTCATACTGCCACGGATAGGACTGGGTTGCGGAACGAAAGGACCTTCAGGACTATCGGCTACGGCCACACCTAAGTGGAACACCCCACCAAAATCCTTCGCAGAGAAGATCAGGTAATACTTCCCGTCTTTCTCCACCACATCGTTATCCCACATCTGCTTCTCTGCCCAAGGCACTTGATCCACATCGAGAATCACACCGAGGTCGGTTGCCTCCACTTCCATAGGATCACCGTCGATACGGAGCACGTGGTAGTCGCGCATCTGGAAATGACCGCCATCGTCATCGAAAGCATGGTCGGTCTCAATGTCGTGAGAAGGATAGATATAAAACTTACCATTAAAAACATTACCGGCAGGATCTGCCATGTAGTCACTGGGGAATAGATAATTTGCTTTCATATTGTTTAGGATTTACGACCATGCCGGACATGGTCTGTTGAATGATGATTATTTTTTCTTCTTTTTGGATGGAGCAGAGAGCGTAGCCTGCGGCTTGACGAGGTTGATGAGACGTTGCACGACAGCCTTGGGCTGGTTGTTCCGATCGAAGAGCGTGGCATAGTCGTGCCTGCCACGAATGGGGAAGTCGTTGCGCCACGAACAACGGTCGTTCACATTCCAGAAGCCCATTCGCAACACACTGTCCCGATGTGTCAGCATCATCTGGAAGAACTTCTCCCAGAAGATATTGGCCTCTTCCTCCTTGTCGGCAGGAAGACTGTTGACATAAGGATCCATTTGAGGACTGTAGGCGAAGCGGTCGCTCACGTTTGCTCCCGAGAAGCCGTAAGGATTAGGCAGTACCGACAAGTCGAGTTCCGAGAAGAATGTAGGAACGCCCAGGGCTGTGATGGTCTTGACAGAATGATCATACTGACGGATCACATCCAGGCCGTCCTCCAGGATCATGTGTCCCTGCATGCCGATGGCAGTAATGGGCATACCTTGGTTGATCAGCGGACGGAAGAATCGTGCCACTCCTTCCACCTTGGCAGGCTTGTTCATCGAATAGTCGTTGTAATACAACTCTGCAACGGGATCTGCCTCACGGGCATATTGGAAAGCCAAGGGGATAAAGTCGTCACCTAAGATCTGCCAAAACAGACTCTTGCGCAGGGTTCCGTCATCCTCGAAAGCCTCGTTCACCACATCCCAGGCATCTACACGTCCCTTGAAATGGCTCACTACCGTGATGATATGTTCCCGCATCCGTTTCTTGAGCACCTCGGGCGAGACCAGCTTCCCTTGGTCATCGACATGGAACCAAAGGGCACACTGGGAATGCCAGATCAGACAGTGACCCAAAACCTTCAGTCCTGCAGCCCGTGCCTTGTCAACAAACTGATCAGCCAACGTAAAGTCATAAACACCTTCTTTGGGATGGATCACTTCACACTTCATGCAGTTCTCCGCTACCACCCAATCGAAATGCTTGGTCACCACCTGCCAGTCGGCAGTCTGGTCTAACCCAACCATACCGGTATAGGTGACACCATCGGATGCCTTTTCTGCCTGAACCTGCCATTGGTTCACACTGACACAGGTGCGCCAACAATCACGGAAGGCCTCCTTCAATGTCATTGTCTGCGCTGCCATTGAAAGGCAGCAGCAGACGATGATCAGTGCAAACAGACTCCTTCTTAATCCCATGTATCTACATTGGTTTTATGACGACCTTCGATTTCCTTGTTGATCTTGTCAATCACATCGTCTTCCAGTTCATACTTACTGATGATCCACATGGCAAGCAAGAGCAAGACAGCCGGGATCACACAAACCAACCACAGGATACCCTGTTCGGCAAACGGTGTCTGCTGATCAAGCTTGGCATCGAATCCCACAAAGGCCAGTACTGCACCAGGCACCACACCACCTAATGCCATACCCAACTTGAAGAAGATGCCAGTGAGCGCGTTCACAATACCGGCAATACGCTTTCCCGACTTGTATTCACCGTAGGACACCACCTCGGGGACTAATGCCCACATATAACCTGTGGCTACGATAATACCTGTGGACTTGATGAACTGAATCACACAGAGGATCCAGAATTGCTTGAGTGATTCCACCTGGACGCAGATATACATGAGCAGCATACCGATAATGGCCGTTCCTAAGAATGCGTAGAACATTCCTTTCTTACCGATCTTTTTCTTGATGGCAGGAACAAGAGGCATGAAGATGAATGCCGGAATGGTGCCGAGCCACATGAATGCGGTGGTCATATACTCGTTGGCTCCAACGTTGTAAGTCATGAAATAAGCATCGGCAGCATTGCTGACACTCATCATGGAGAAAGCTGTGACGAAGAAGAATGCCAAGATACGCAACGGACGGTTACGGACAAACTCTGTGAAGAGGTCGGTAGCTTTTACCTTGTCGGCCTCTGCCTTGTCCATGACCACGCGTTCCTTACTCTGAGTAAAGCAGAATACCAAGAGGGCGAATCCAGCCAAAGCGAAAATCGTCATGGTGATAAACCATGCCGTGGCCGACTCCGGCTTGTTGATAATGGCTGTTCCGTCTGCTGCCATCGGGGCGAAGATGGCGATGACCATCGGCAAAGACTTGACGATCAGTGCACCGGCATTGGCCATGAACATACGGGTGGATGTGAGAATGGTGATCTCGTCGGTATCACGGGTAAGTGATGAATTCAATGCACCGTACGGCACGTTCACCAACGTGTATGACATAGACATTAACACATAGGTGACGTATGCATAGAAGAGGGAACCGCTGAATCCATTCCAAAAGCAGAGGATAGCAAAGCCAGTCAGTGGAATACCACCGAGAATAAGCCACGAACGGTATTTTCCCCACTTGGGGTTGCTCTTGTCAACAAATGCACCTACCACCGGATCCCATGCCCAGTCGATCAGCCTGACGATCAGGAACATGACAGCGGCAGCTCCGGGATCGAGACCGTAAACGTTCGTGTAGAAAAAGAGTAACCAAATGCTTACTGTTTGGTAAATAAGGTTCTGTGCCATGTCGCCCGCACCAAAGCCGATGCGCTGCAACCATGATAGCTTGTAGAAGCCCTTTGCTTCATTTGAGTTTGAAAACTTGTCCATAAGTAATTATAATTGATTGTTAAAAAATTGACGATGGGATCGCCTGTCCTCCAACTCTTTCTGCATCTTCTCGTTGAAGGAAAGGGTGATGGGATAAAAGTACATCACGCAGACACATACGATGAAGAGGATAGCTGGTATAAAACTGGCTGCCAAACGAATGCCATAGATAGCAGAGGGGGACTGCAAAGACACGCCACCGGAGACATATCCGAATGTAGAGAGGATGAAGCCGGCAGCCGCTGCCCCTAAGCCTGTTCCTGCCTTCAAGGCAAAGATCACACCAGAGAAACAGAATCCTGTGGCACGACGATGATGGATATACTCGGTGAAATCAGCACAATCAGCTACCATGGCCCACAACAGGGGGACCGTTGGCGCATACGACAGACTCTTCAGCAAGCAGAGCGTGTACATCATGATGACATCATCTGGATCTGGAAGGTAAAACAACAAGGTGAAGCAGGCTGTCAAGAAAAGCCCTACTACAAAAGTCGTCTTTTTCCCATAGCGGTTTGCCAAGAATGATGACAGGAAGAGCACACCGAAGAACTGGACGATGGCATTCAGCGTGTTAAAGACTGAGAAGCCAAGCGTATAGGCATTGTCTGAAGTGGCAGACAGTCCGATCCTGCACAGGAAGTCACGCAGGGTATTCTGATTGACATAACTCTGGAAATAGTAGTTCATGGAAGAACTCCAGAGGGAGAGGGTGATGAAAAGAACAAAGGTCATCACGAACATCGTGCGCCACGGGACATTGGTAAAGGTCTCACGGATATCTTCCCGCACACTCATGGTTTGCTGGGGCGGCGGTGCAATCCTCTCACGGGTGGAAAGGAAAGCAACGACAAAAAGCACCAAAGCACAAAGGGCGAAGAGGGAGACGGTACACAGCCAGCCATACGAGGCATCATGACCCACGCTGAAACGGTCAACAAGGGGTAATGTAAGACCTTGCACCACAAACTGGGCGATAGATGTGGCCACGAACCTCACCTTATTTATATTAGTACGCTCCTTCCCGTCACTGGTCATCACACCACCTAAAGAAGAATAAGGGGTGTTGTTAAGTCCATACATCGTGAGAAGGAGCACATACGACACGGTGGCATAGATGGCCACCAGTGTCTTGTCGGTAATGCCAGGATTATAAAATGCCAATACGTAGAACACCGAGAAGGGGACAGCCGTCCACAACAGCCACGGACGATATTTTCCCCATCGGGTATTGGTACGGTCGGAAAGGATTCCGGCAAGGGGATCAACAAAGGCACTGGCCAACGGAGCAAAAAGGAGGACTGTGCCCGCCACAGCTCCATTGAGGCCGAAAATATCAGTATAGAATTTCAACTGATAAACCATCAGCATCTGAAAAACAAGATTGGCGGCTACATCCCCCATGGAGTAGCCGACCTTCTCGCCCACTGATATTTTCTGTATTGCCTTTGACATCGTTTATCGGATAATGGATGCAGCATACTTACCCATCGCCTCATAACCGGCTGGGTTCAGATGCAACCAATCATCAGAATAGATTTCTTGAATCTTTGCAGGATCGGCAGGATCTCTTACCAATTGATCAAAATCAACGATTCCATCGACATGATCACAATGGCGGATCCAATCGTTGACATATTGCCGCGCCGACTCATGGAAATAGGTGAAGTAGCCATTACCCTTGAACGGAGTGATCGTGGCAAGGTAAACTTTCATGCCCTTGGCACGCGCCTGCTTGATAAAGTTCTCATAGGCTGCGATCAACTGAGTGGTTGTCTGTTCCACATGACGGCTACCGCCGATATCATTCACACCTTGGAAAATAACCAAGGTATTCACACCGTTCTGCTGCATGATGTCACGGTCGAAACGCTTCACGGCCGGCTCACTCAAACCACCCTGTACCACACTGTTTCCGCCAATGCCGAGATTCAGGACACCCACTTTTCCACCAAAGGCCTCTGCCATGAAATCCGGCCAACGATTCTGTTTGTTCGTCGTGCTGCCACGACCATCAGTGATCGAGTTACCCAAAACGGCCACACAGGGAATATCACTTCCCTTTGCCTCAAGAGCAGCAATATTGTACCAGTGATCCACCTTCTCGCCATCAGCAAAACTGGTCTTGGGCTTGGATACACCAGGAATAATATAGGAGGTGGTGCGAGAACCACGATGAGATGTGGCATTCACTGGTGTCGTCTCCCCATAATTGATTGTGACGGACAGACGCTGCAATGGCTTCAAGGGATACTTAATCACATCCGAATAAATCGCCTTACCCGGTTCCACGGTTACATTTCGCTTACCTCCGAAGGTCAGATATTTGGATGACTTGGTCTGGATCTCCCAGCCTTCGAGGGCATCCGCGATATACATAGAACGAATTTCCACTGGTTCCTTACTGAACTCATTGGAAATTTTCAGACGGAGTTCACTGCCTCCGATGGAAACATGGATGATTTCGCGCAAAGAACGATTAGACAAACTACTGGCAGGCATATCGCCGGGACCTGTAAACTCTGCAGCGGCAGCCCAGGTGCCTATCCATTGGGCATGCACTTGGATGGCAAACACCATCAGGATAAGTGATAATATATGCTTCATACAACTCGGGGTAGTATTTTCTTGTGCAAATTTACTCACTCCTTTTCACATTCACTATAGAAAACGTAACTATTACGTTTCAATTTGTATCATTGAGACATATTTTATCGAAATATTTTGAAATATGGCAGGTTTTTCCTATTTTTGCACTGGAAATACTACTAAGATTATGAATGGTTACAAGCGATTATTGTTCATCGAGCTCTGCCTCCTCTATGTATGTTTTGTCAGGGCAGATATTGGAAAGCTATATTCTTCGGGCAAGCTGTCAAGCAGTCTGATAGAATGCATGTGCCAGGACAAATACGGTTATTTGTGGATAGGAACGGAATATGGTTTGAACAAATTCGACGGGTACCGATTCTCCACCTACATTTATGACAAGAACGACACGACATCCATCGTTGACAATGAGGTGGTGAAGGTGTTGTGTGATGAAGAGGGAAGGCTCTGGGTGGGATGTAGCTCCGGTCTGGCGAGATATGACTATAACACGAACCGTTTCATTAGATACACGTTTCCCGACAAGACTCATCCCCGTGTGAACGCCCTCCAACAGATCTCCAATGGTGACATTTTCATCGGTACTGCCGGCTACGGCTTGTACAGTATCCGTCACGGTGAGGACATCATCACCAAGGAAAGTAGTTTCCGGAAACGGAAGATCGACGATTTCTTCAGCAGACTATTCGAAGATGACCAGCACAACATCTGGCGCAGCAGCCACCTCTCCACCTTCACAAGATTCCACACGAGGAACCATAAACCCATTGGGTTGAAAGACTTTGAGTCACCTTATGGTGCTCCCAGAGACTATATACGATGCAACGATGGGGGATTCCTCATTATCTGTCTCTATGGCATCCTGAGATACGACTATGCCACAGGCACCATATCAGATGCAGGATACGACCTGTCTGCACTGGATCATAAGCTATCCATGCGTAAGGCTACACTCAGTCGTCAAGGCGATATATACATCGGAACCTCCGGACATGGTCTCATGGTCATTCCGCACGACACCAAGACACTTCGCACCGTTGAGTCAAGGAATGGTGAATTCGATTTGACATGCTCCAACGTGAACGATGTCATCGAGGACAAAGATCATAATATCTGGATTGGCTGTTACCAAAAAGGACTGTACCAGCTGAACCAAGGGCAGGATGCTTTCAAGAACTGGAGCTTTTCTGAGCAGAACTATGCGATTGGCAGTAGTGTCTCCTCCATGGCTCTTGATGAAAACGGGGAAGTTCTTTGCACTATACAGAACGCAGGAGTCTATCGGTTCAACCGTTTCGGGAAGATCATCGACAAGCCTGTAGCACCCGCAGGGGCAAGAACGATTTACCGCGATAAAACCGGCCATTTTTGGCTCTGCACGGAGAACATCCTTTACAGCTATAACCCCGTGACGGGCGTGAGCATACCCAAGTTGACCACCAACGGATGGGGGCTCAACTGCATGACGGATGACGGAAAGGGTATCTTATATATCTGCGATTATGGAAAGGGACTGATTAAATATGACACAACGACAGGGGAAAGCACCCTGTTCAGTATGACACAGAACAGGGGGAAACTGGGTGTTTTGTGTAACGACTGGATCAGAGCTCTGTATATCGACAGATACGGATTTCTCTGGATTGCTACGACCGACGGCTTGTCCTGCATGAATACAGAAACCCTCAGTTTCCGTCAATACGGATGGAACAAACAGCTGAAGGGCAAGATGTGCAACGCATTGAGTGAGCAGAAACAGGGTAATATCCTGATTGGCACCAACAACGGACTCTTTGTCTTTGACCGGATTAAGAATAAGATGAGCCGTTTTGCTGATTCCGATACGTTAAACAACAAACTTATCTATGGCATTGTCACAGACAAGGAGAATGATGTATGGCTGAGCACCTCCATGGGTATCTGGCAATATAACAACAATACGCATAAGTGGATCGGTCATATCAACGGAAACGGACTGGCTACCAAAGAATATGTGGTAGGAACGGTATTCCAGCGGTACGACGGGTTGATTGGTTTCGGAACCAGTGAGGGCATCACCGCTTTCTATCCCGCCACCGTAAAGAACAGCACTGTGAAAATGGGAGATGTCTTCCTCACCAATTTCATCGTTGACGGAAAGAGCAGGAATAACATGAACGACGATTTCATCGTGGCTTACGACGAAAACACCTTCATCATGGAATTCTCTTTGCTTACCTATCATAACACGGAAAATATCACCTTCCAATACCGCATCAATGGCAGCAGTGAGTGGTTCTCCGTCAATGAAGGCAGCAACGCCATCTCCTTCAACAAAATGAAACCTGGGAAGTACACTATTGAAGTGAGGGCTTTGTGCAATGGTGTCTATTCTGAGAAAACCAAAATTATCAACGTGAGAGTGAAGGATCCCTGGTTCTCCTCTCCCCTCGCCTACCTACTGTACTTTCTCATGGCTGCTTCCATCATCGCATACCTTCTCATCAGTTATGAGCGGCGTCGCAAAGCTGAACTGGAGGAGTCAAAAATGCGTTTCCTCATCAATGCCACCCATGATATCCGTTCTCCACTGACTCTGATCATGGGGCCGTTGAAGAAACTGAAGGCACGCATCAACGATGTTGAGAGCCAAGCAGACATCGATACCATCGATCGGAACGCCCAACGCCTTCTGCTTTTGGTGAATCAGATCCTTGACGAACGAAAGATCGACAAGAATCAGATGAAACTGCATTGTAATGAGACCGACATGGTACAGTTCATCAACGGTATCCTCACCTTATATAATTATAACGCACAGCAGAGGAATATCAGTTTCAACTTCATTCATGAGGATGAGGTGTTAATGGCTTGGATAGACAGGATCAACTTCGACAAGGTGATCAGTAATTTATTGAGCAATGCCTTTAAATACACTTTCGACAATGGACAGATCGATGTTGAACTCACCCACGATGAGAAGGATTTTATTATCAAGGTGATCGACAATGGTATCGGACTCAATGAGGACAAGCCTGAGCGCCTGTTCGACAGATTCTATCAAGGCAGCAATTCACGTGACCTGCATCTCGATGGCACAGGTATCGGACTCAATCTGAGCAAGGCCATCGTCAATATGCACAGTGGGGAAATCACTGCCGCCAACCGCACCGATGGAATGCGAGGGACGGTGATCACAGTTAGAATGCCTTTGGGCAAAGCTCATCTCAAGCCAGAGGAGATCGAACAGGAGGAACCCGCGGTAAATGGCAGTGTTCGGAGACATCAAGCTATCAAGAATTTCAAGATCTTGATTGCAGATGATGACGTGGAAATCGCCAACTACATCCGTAACGAACTGGGACGTTGGTACCGCTTCGATGCAGCGCCCAACGGCAAAGAGGCACTTAAAGCACTGCTCACAGGCTCGTACGACCTGGTGATCACCGACGTGATGATGCCCGAAATGGATGGCATCACCTTGCTGAAAATAATTAAGAGCAACACGAATATCAGTGACATCCCCGTCATCCTGCTTACCTCACGGTCAGAGGTCAGTGACCGTCTTGAAGGTCTGAAACGAGGGGCTGATGCATTTATCGCCAAGCCTTTCAACATGGAAGAGCTACATATTCTGATCGATAACCTGATAGACAATGTAAGACGTCTGCGCGGCAAGTTCTCCGGTGCACAGAAACAGGAGGAGAAATTAGAGAAACTGGAATTGAAAGACAACAATGACGTCCTCATGGACCGTATCATGAAGATCATCAACGAGAATCTTCAGGATCCAGATTTCAATGTGGAGAAACTGACAGAGATGGTGGGTATCAGCAGAGCACAGCTACACAGAAAGATGAAAGAAATTACCGGAATCCCCACGGGTGACTTTATCAGGAACCTGCGATTGGAACAGGCGGCACGACTGATCAAGGAGAAGAAGACCAATGTCACACAGGTGGCATACGCAGTGGGGTTCAACAACCAAACCCATTTCTCTACCGTCTTCAAGAAACATTTCGGTATGACTCCTACAGAATACTGTGAACAAGACGTTTCTCAGGAAAGACGAAAGAGCATTCAAAAAATCAAAAATCATAAGCCTAAATTCTCATGAGAAAACTACTATTATTCATTACGACATGGTTCATCGGCATGGAGTGTTTGGCCGATGACGGGTATAAGTTATGGTTAGGCAATTGGGATACCACGCGGCCTTCCACAGTAAAAGTCGTGGCAAACCAAAGCTCACCCACTATCGATCTTGCAAAAGAAGAACTACAGAACGGCTGGCAGTCAGGCAATGAAGTGAAACTGGTACTCGACAAGAGCCTGAAGCTTGACGAGGGCTACCGCGTCGTGGCCACCTGCAAGGAACTGGGATGCACAGGAAACTATCAGGCCACCGTCTATGCCAGCACCGACAAGGGTCTGCTCTACGGTGCCTACGAGCTGTTGCGACTGCAGAACACCGACGTCCTCAACACAGGCGGCATCGCTCCAAGGGTCGGACTTGACGGGCAGAACGTCGATAAGACCGAGCGCCCGGCCTTCCCCCTGCGCCTGCTCAACCACTGGGATAACCTCGACGGGAGCATCGAACGCGGCTATGCGGGCGAGAGCATCTTCGAGTGGTTCCATCTCGACGAACAACGTATCCGACAGTATGCCCGTGCCAATGCCTCTCTGGGTATCAACGGTTCAGTACTGAATAATGTCAATGCCTCTCCGAAGATTCTCACAGCAGAGTATCTGAAGGAAATTCGCAAGATCGCGGATATCCTACGTCCTTATGGTATCAAAGTATATCTGAGCATCAATTTCGCCAGTCCGATGGCCTTAGGCGACACTCCTACAGCCGACCCGCTGAATCCGCAGGTAAGACAATGGTGGAAGAAGAAAGCAAAGGAGATCTATACCCTTATCCCCGACTTCGGAGGTTTTCTTGTAAAGGCCAACTCCGAGGGGCAACCTGGCCCCGGTGACTACAAACGGTCACATGCCGATGGTGCCAATATGCTGGCCGATGCCTTGAAGCCCTATCACGGTATCGTGATGTGGCGCTGTTTCGTGTATGGTGCCAATCATAAAGGAGAAGACCGGGTGAAACAAGCCGTGAGTGAGTTCAAACCTTTAGATGGACAATTCCGTGACAATGTGATCCTCCAGACGAAGAACGGACCGCTGGACTTCCAGCCGAGGGAGCCTTACAGTCCGGTGTTCGACCAGATCCGCAAGACCCCCAATATGGCAGAACTGCAGATCACACAGGAATACTTAGGACAATCCAAGCATCTCGTCTATCTCGCACCCATGTGGAAAGAGTTCTTTCTCTATGTGCCGCCGAGAAATCTCAAAGGCATCGCAGGTGTGGCAAACATCGGAAAGGACAGGAACTGGTGCGGTCACCATTTCTCTCAGGCCAACTGGTATGCCTTTGGACGACTGGCATGGAACCCTGAGCTCTCTTCCGAGGACATCGCCCGTGAATGGCTAAAACAGACATTCGATGCACAAGACGTCTTTGTGAACACCATGACCAACGTGATGCTGTCAAGTAGGGAAGCCTGTGTCGATTACATGATGCCGTTAGGACTGCATCATATTTTCAAATTCGACCACCACTATGGACCAGAACCCGATGGTTTCAAGGCTCAGTATCCGTTAGAGTGGTGCCCAGTATATTACCATCAGGCTGATGAACAAGGGGTAGGTTTCAATCGAAGCAGCACAGGTACCGATGCCGTGAGTCAGTATAATGAACCGTATGCTACTATATATAATAAGGTGGAGACTTGTCCTGAGCAGTTCCTTCTGTGGTTTCACCACGTACCCTGGGACTACCGGATGAAGAGTGGGCGCACACTCTGGCAGGAGCTGAATGCCAAATACAATCATGGCGTCGCTGTCGTAGAGAGTTATGTTGAGACATGGCAGAAGATGAAACCGTATGTTCTTCAGGCCGACGGTAATGATGACCAACGGTGGCAAGAAGTTGACAGCCGTCTGCATATCCAACTGGAAAATGCCCGCGAATGGCGTGATGTCTGTCTGAAATACTTCCAGACATTCAGTAAGCAACCCATCCAAGACTGACGTTTCTGAATGGTTCACAAGAATAAGAAATTCCATACCATGCATCATATCAAGACACTCCTGCCCTCACTGGCCATCTTGGCCGTTATCCTAATCATGCTGTCTGCTCCGGCTTCGGCGCAGGGAACAGGCAGCAAGTCCTCCTCAAAGAAATCAACCGAGGACTTGAGAAGCCTTTTTATTCTCGGGGGAGAGCTCAGTAATTCTGCAGCGTCGAGTATTTCCGACATTGATGAAGTGATTCCACGAATGAAACAATTAGGACTGAACACCGTTCTTGTTCCCGCTTATTGGGACTTGATAGAGCCGGTGGAAGGTCAATATGACTTTTCTTTGACAGACCGTGTCATCCAGCGTGCACGAGAGCATGACCTACACATTGTTTTCCTTTGGTTTGGCGTATGGAAAAACTCCATGAGCTGCTACGCACCGCTATGGTTTAAGGAGAACACAAGCAAATACCCAAGAGCCATGACACGAGAGGGCAAGCCTTTAGAGATCGCCAGTGCATTCTCCGAAGAAGTATTCCAAGCCGACTGTCGTGTATTCACAAAATTCATGCAACACCTGTCGGCTATTGACAAAGACATCGGTACGGTGAGCATGATACAAATAGAGAACGAGATCGGTATGCTTGAAGAGGCACGCGACCACTCCCCATTGGCCGAGAAAGCCTTCAATAGGGTGATACCGCAACCAATTCGTAAGATTTTGGGTATCCGAGAGGCTAAGACGTGGAAAGAAGTGAACACTGATGATCCCTATTGGGACGAGCAGTTCATGGCCTACCACTATGCCTGCTATGTAGAGCGGCTTGCACAGGTAGCACGGTCGGTCTATGATATCCCTCTATATGTAAATGCCGCCATGAACAGCAGGGGACGGAAACCTGGAGAGTATCCTTCAGCAGGACCGTTGGCTCATCTGGCAAGGATATGGAAAACGGCAGCCCCCAGCATTGACATGCTATCTCCCGACATTTATGATACGGGATTTAAATCGTGGGCAGCCCAATATGCCCTGTCAGACAACCCCCTCTTTATTCCCGAGAGTCGCTGCTGCGAGAACAGCGGTGTACGTGCCCTATACACCTTTGGTGAGTATAAGGCAGTAGGTTTCAGTCCGTTTGCCATCGATCAAGCCCCCGCCAAGGAAACCCGCCACATCACCGAGGCATATCATCTGCTCCGACAACTCAAGCCTCTGTTCCTGAATAATAAAAGGGGAAAGAACACTTGGGGACTGCTCTTCGATCAGGAAGATAAAGAACGGATCATAGAAGATGAATCGTTGACATTGGTATGCCGGCATTTCTTCACCTTGCCATGGGATCCACGAGCCACAGATGGCAGTATCTGGCCTGAAGGGGGAGCTATGATTATGAAACTCGCACCTCTTGAGTATCTGATTGCCGGCAGCGGTGTAGTGGTGGAGTTTAAGACCGCCACCGAACGGAAAATGGAACAACAGCGGCAGCTGGGTGAGGATGGTTTCATCATCGGCAACACCTCGTCTGAAGACACCTCGTCAACCGTCAAGGCACCGACAAGGAACATCAATTCGTCGTCGTTCAAGGGTAAACGATGCGGTATCGGCTTCGTTGACCAAGTCACCATCTCCAAAGATGGAAATCTACAATATGTCCGCCGGGATAATGGTGACCAGGATCATCAAGGACGTCACGCACGTATCAGTGTAGGTGAATACAAGATTCTCCATGTCAAACTATATGAATACTAAGGAGCCTATGTCATAAGTCAGCTTGAAACAAAAAATCAACAAATTGTAATACAGGATACTTCAAAATGGCATCAGCAGGCAACAAAAGCCTGCTGATTTTTAGTTAAAAAAGGCACAAAAAACCAAGATAAGACATAAATTAATTGCAATGAAACAAAATCAAATGACACATATTTGAATTTTCACTACTTTTGCACCGTCGATTTCTATGAATTTAACGGATCCGACTTGAACGAGATGATGTTTTAGCATTTTTATCACCTATTTATAATAACTACTTATATGAAAGTAAACCTTAGAAAAGAAATGCTTTGTATGGGATTATGCGCTGCCATGAGTTTCGCTTACTCCGTACAGGCTACGGCTGCACCAGAGGGAAGCTCGGTGAATGCCGTTCAGCAAGCAAAGAAAGTGACGGGTACGGTGAGCGACTCTCAGGGTCCGCTGATCGGCGCCACTATTTTGGAAAAAGGCACCTCCAATGGTGTTGTGACTGACTTTGATGGCAATTTTGACATCAATGTACAACCAGGAGCCACACTGGTTGTCTCTTATGTGGGTTATATTTCGCAAGAGATCAAAGTGGGGAGCAATGCGAACATCCATGTTATCCTGAAAGAAGAAGGCCACAGTCTGAACGAAGTGGTGGTCATCGGTTATGGTACACAGCGCCGTGAGGCCGTAACGGGTTCTGTGGCTAACGTCGGTGGAGAGAAACTGAACCAGATCGCAGCCACCAATGCCGCTCAGGCATTGCAAGGTCGTGTAGCCGGTGTGCTGATGACACAGACCTCTTCAAAACCTGGTGCAGAGATGCAGATCCGTATCCGTGGTCAGCGTTCACTCTCTGCCTCCAACGATCCGTTAATCGTGCTCGACGGTATCCCCTTTATGGGACAGCTCTCTGATATCAACCCCGCAGATATCAAGTCCATGGACATTTTGAAAGATGCCTCCGCGACAGCCATTTACGGTTCCCGTGGTGCCAATGGTGTGATCATCATCACCACCACCAAAGGCTATCAGGGTGCCCCCGCCAAAGTTTCCTATAATGGCTATGTGAGTTTCAAGAAGGTGTTCCACAAATACCCAATGATGGACGGTCCTACCTACAGCAAGTTCCGCAAGTATGCCGGTATGTATCAGAACTCTTTGGATGAGAGCGATGACACCAACACCGACTGGCAGGACCTGTACTATCAGACAGGTGTAAGCCATAACCACGATGTCAGCGTGGCTGGCGGTACCAATGGCGGCAGCTACAGCTTCGGTGCCGGTTACTATCACGATGAGTCAGTCGTTCCCACTGAAGGTTACGACCGTATCTCCGTTCGTGGTAACTTCGACCAGATGGTTGGCAAGTGGTTCCGTTTCGGTCTGAGCACCAACAACAGCTATCGTAAGACACAGGGCGTGAACAATATGTATGGCGTACTGAGCATGAGCCCACTGGCCAACCCATACGATACCAATGGCAATCTCAAGCGTTATGTATCTCTGCCTGCTGATGACCAAGTTGTGATTACCAAGGAGACTGTGGAGCGCGACAAGGATGTTTGGCTGAGCGAGAACAAAGGTATCGGATCATACAACACCCTGTTCGGCGAGGTAAAGTGTCCTTGGATTGAAGGACTGAGCTATCGTATCAACATCGGTTTGAACTTCCGTAGTTCAAAGGGTGGCAGTTTCACTGGTACGGGTATCAACAACAAGGATGCCAATGCTATTAATAGTGGTTCTGTTTCTGAGAACCAGACTCGCAACTGGGCAGTAGAGAACCTGATTACCTATGATCACACATTTGCCGAGAAGCATCAGATTAATGTTGTAGGAATGTATTCCGCCGAGCAGACAACCTACGAGTCAACTGGCGGTTCTGCACAGGGTATTCCTGCCGATTACTTCCAGTACTATGCACTCGATAAGGCTACCGGTCAGTCCAACCTCAACAATTACAACTATTGGCAGAGTGGACTGATGTCTTGGATGGGTCGTGTGATGTACTCATACGATAACAAGTACATGCTTTCTGCTGCCGTTCGCTCGGATGCTTCTTCACGTCTGGCCAAAGGTCATCAGTGGCACACCTATCCTGCCGTCAGTGCCGGTTGGAACATTGCCCGTGAGGCCTTCATGGAGAACCTGACATGGATCGACAACCTGAAACTGCGTGTCGGTTACGGTGAGACCTCTAACCAGAGTATCAACCCCTACTCTACCCTTGGTGGTCTTGCCATCCGCAACTATAACTTCGGTAATGGCACTAACTATAATGCAGGTTACTATGTGAACGCGCTGCCGAACCCCGAACTGGGATGGGAGTACTCTAAGACATGGAACTTCGGTCTCGACTTCTCACTGTTCAAGGGTCGCCTCTCTGGATCGTTCGAGTACTACATCCAGAAGACCAACGACATCCTGCTCGATGTCAGTCTGCCCTCTACCTCTGGTGTGAACAGTTTTACGGGTAACATCGGTAACACCGAGAACAAAGGATGGGAGTTCACCCTCAACGGAATCATTATCGACAACAAGAACGGCTGGAACTGGGAGGCTGGAATCAACCTCTATGCTAACCGCAACAAGCTGACCAAGCTGACAGGTGCCATCTCAGAAGACGGTGAGCCCGAAAAAGACATTGCCAACCGCTGGTTCGTGGGGCATCCTATCGATGTCATCTACGACTATGAATATATTGGCCTCTGGCAGGAGGGTGATCCCTATCTGGACATTCTTGAACCAGGCGGAAACGTTGGTATGATCAAGGTGAAGTATCGCGGTGATGCTTCCAAAGGCGACTTCAAGGAAGACGGTGTGACACCCAGCCGTGCCATTGGTGCTGATGACCGTGTCATCCAAAGCATGGAGCCCGACCTGATTGGCGGTTTCAATACGACCGTGGGCTATAAGGGATTCGACCTGACCGTTATCGGTGCCTTCCAGATTGGTGGTAAGCTCATCTCGGCCATCCACTCATCAAACGGATATCTGAATATGCTGACTGGTCGTCGCGGACAGCTTGATGTTGACTACTGGACCGAAGAGAATACCGGTGCCAAGTATCCGAAGCCCGGCGGCATCATTTCAAGCGACAACCCCAAGTACGGTTCTACGCTCGGTTACTTCAATGCAGGTTATCTGAAAGTGCGCGCCATCACCCTTGGCTACAACTTCACCAACCTGAAGGCTGTCAAGGATCTCGGTATCAGTCGTCTGCGCCTCTACGCAACGGTTCAAAACCCGTTCGTACTCTTCTCACCGTTCAACAACGAGAGCGGACTTGATCCCGAAACTAACTCTTGGGCAAACGAGAACACCGCTGTGGCCGTTGACGGCTACACAGGCAAGCACAAGATGCCTATCGTGGGCTACAACACACCTGCCACACGCAACTTCCTGTTCGGTATTAACGTCACGTTCTAATTGATAAACGACTTAAATAATAATAAGAATATGAAAACGAAAAGCATTAAATATATCCTTGCTGCGGGTCTGTTGTGCTGTGGTCTTACTACGACCTTGACCTCCTGCTCCGATGTGCTCGACGAGCAGCCTCGCAGTCAGTTCGACCCTACATTCTTCAATACGAAGGCTGGTATTGAAGGTGGTCTGACATCACTCTATGCCCACCTGCGCTATTTCTATGGTAATGGTTACTACCTGAACAGTGTAGAGACGGGTACTGACGAATATACATACGCACAGTCGGCAGACGGCAACTTCAAGGATGCCGACCTCTCTGGTGTAGGCCAGATGGTTCCTACGAACTCTATCGCAGGCTCAATCTGGGGAACATTATTCCCAAATATCAACACGGCCAGTGGTATTATTGAGAATGGTGCCTCAGCAGGCATCGACGCTTCCCTGTTAGCCGAGGCTTACTTCTTCCGCGGCTTCGACTATTTCCTGTTGGTGCAGACCTACGGTGGTGTGCCCCTCGATCTCGGTGCCGGTGAACTCAAGTTCAACACATCTACTGTTCGTACATCCGTACGTAACACGGTTCCTGAGGTCTATGCTGCCATCTTCAGCGACTTAGAGAAGGCTGTTGCCGACCTGCCCGAGAATCCGCGTCTCACCGGCACGGTTACCAAGAACGTAGCCCGTCTGTATCTCTCCAAGGCTTATCTTACCTACGCATGGTGGTTGGAGAATCCGAACAATATCCCCACCTATCCTGAGTGCAGCCGTAACAGCGGTGAAGCCAACAGCTATTTCCAGAAGGCTTACGATACGGCTATGCAGGCCATCAACAATCCCGGTCCGTATGCGCTGCAGCCCACATTCTATGACGTGAACGTGGCCACCAACGACCGCAACTCTGAGATTATGCTTTATGCCGATCATGACGAAGACGAGAAGTATGGTAACGGCGGAGCCGGTTACGGCTGGGGTAGCGGTGGTTCTCCCGAGAACTTCGCTTACTGGATGGAAACCTGGAACTACACCGAGATGACAGCCAAGGCTGCTTCCGGCGCTACCATCAACCCGATACAGCGTGAGGCAGTACAGGCTCTCGGTCGTCCTTGGACCCGTATGGCTCCTATTGCCGACAACTTCATTGAAGGTGGTGTTTGGGAAGATGCTGTCAAAGCAATCGACTCTCGCTACGATGCAACCTTCACCCTGCGCTATCACACCAACTGGCAGAAATCAGGAGGCACAGAGCCTTACGTGTTTGGTGCCAACGGCATGCAGGTCGGTCCTAATGAGGTTTACTTCAGCTGGGTGCCTGAGAGCGAGGACAGCAAGATCAACTACACAGGTGCCGATGGTAAGCTTGGCTTCGGTGAGATGGCAGGTCGTCCCGACTTCGTGGTAGCCGTGAACCATATCAGTCGTAAGAAGTATCCTATCAACTGGAAGATTGGTATCTATCGTACTGACAATGCCGGTGGCTTAGGTTCGAAGGTAAATGGTGGTAGTCCCCGTCCTTGGAATATCGCAAAATTCTCAGAACTCTACCTGATCGGTGCTGAGGCTGCTGTTAAGCTGAATAAACAGGCTGAGGCAAAGACATTGGTCAATGTACTCCGTGCCCGTGCCGGTAAGCAGACATTCAGTCAGAACGACAATGTAGCCGTTTCTGTTGACAATACCGAAGCCATGTTGGCTGCTACTCCCGATGTCATCACCATCGACTACATCCTCGACGAGCGTAGCCGTGAGTTCTGGGGTGAGGGTTACCGCTGGTACGACCTTGTTCGCACCCAGAAGTGGGCAGAGCGTGCAGGCACTTACCGCATTGCCGATGTTGGCTACACTGATAAGGATCTGCTGACCTTCAAGCGCGATATTCCCGCTGGCTATTACCTGCGTCCGATTCCACAGGGACAGCTCGACGGTATGCAAATGGATCCGGAAGAGAAGAAACTTTACCAGAATCCTGCTTATCGCAACTAACTGTTTATATGCAACTATATCATGCTTTTTGAGGGGTAGGGCCGAGAGGCTCTACCCTTTTCTTTTGTTCTTTTCATCTTCATTTTGTTGTCCATGTCGATCCTTTTTCATACTTTTGCAGTCAAAACAAATAGGCAATGCGAGATAACAAGATACTACTGCTGTTTCTTTTCACATTCACCTTCATCATGCCAACGTGGGCCATTCCCGCGAAACGGGGCCAGTGGAAGACCATCACCCTCACCAATGGTCAACAGGTGAAGGTAGAGCTACGAGGCGATGAGCAGATGCACTGGTGGCAGGACTCTCTCGGGCTACGGTATATCAGGAACAACGACACAGAAGAATGGTGCATAGTCACTGACAACAGTTGGCTGGAGACACGAGGAGCCAGTCTTTTTGCCCGTGCCCGGAGACGAACGAGAAGGAATGCCCTCCCTTCTACCCAGTCGTCAGATAACGAAGCAGCTAAGGCATCCCTTCAAGGGAGTCGTCGCGGTATCATCATCTTGGTGGAGTTCGCCAACAAATCATTTAAGAACGGCCATGACAGAGAACTGTTCGACCACATTGCGAACACACCTAACTACCAAGGAAACAACTTCAAGGGGAGCGTGAGCGACTATTTCCGTGACCAGAGCGGAGGACAGTTCGAGCTGTCATTTGATGTCATTGGGCCCGTCAAACTGAAGAAATCCTACGGATACTATGGTAAGAACGATAAGGATGACAACGACATGCATCCTGGTGAGATGATTGCCGACGCATGCAAATTCATCAACAGCAACGTGAACTTTGCCGACTACGACTGGAATGGTGACGGCTATGTTGAACAGGTAGTGGTTATCTATGCAGGGGAAGGAGAAGCCGCCGGAGGAGAAGATGACACCATCTGGCCCCATGAGTGGAATCTTTCCTATTCCGATTACGCCAGCGCACTATTTCTTGACGGTGTACGGATCGACACCTATGCCTGTTCCCCTGAGCTGAGAGGCACCAGCCTTGATGGTCTCGGCACCATCTGTCATGAATTCGCCCACTGTTTAGGACTCCCCGACATGTACGACATGGATTACAAGAACTACGGTATGGGGGACTGGGACATCATGGACAGCGGGGCATACAACGGCAATGGTTTCCATCCTGCAGGGTTCACCGCCTACGAGAAGATGTTCTGCGGATGGCAAGACCCCATCGTCCTAAGCAATGACACGGTGGTGAACGAGATGGCAGCCATCAGCGAGGGTGGTGACACCTATATCATCTACAACGATGCCCACCCTGATGAGTTTTTTCTTTTAGAGAACAGGCAGAAAACCCACTGGGACAGCAGTCTTACAGGTAAAGGACTGTTGATCACGCATATCGACTACGATGAGGATATATGGGAATGGAATACTGTAAACACCTTCTCCTCCTACTATGACAAGAATTACATAGAATACACCAACGATCATCAGCGATGCACTGTAGTGCATGCAGACAACAATAGTGATTTCACCTACCTTGCTATTATCGGCGACCCCTACCCCCACCTATTCAACGACAGTTTAACCATTCATTCCAAGCCAGCTACCAAGCTATACCATGAGAGCAAGCAAAACGACAAACTGCTGCATGTGGGCATCCAAAAGATCAAAGCCAAAAGCAATGGCACCATTTCTTTCCAATTCGAACAAAAAGGAAATCAAACATCAGGCATCCACAGGGTGAGAACATCCTCTCAGCCCCAGCGAGAAACAATCTATTCTCTTCAAGGAATAAACTTTGGCACAGACAGAGAGAGTCTTCCCAAGGGCATTTACACAAGAAATGGACGTAAGTTTGTGATTCATTAAAGTGAAAACAAAGCACGGATTTCGCGGATTCAATTTCTAATCAAAGAAACCTGTAATCCGTAAATCCGTGCCTTGGAATCTATAAGGGCTGGATAAGCTTACCGTGCTCTCCTCCGTGCGAGGGACTTGGATGCAGCCTCTCCACCCTCATCATTAGAGGCTTTCTCCACATAAGGATAATACATATTTAACAATGAACCAGCCAAAGCTTGCTGACTGAACGACTGCGCCGTCATTGCTAAGATATACCAGTTGGAGATATCACCATATTCATCGCCGTCAAAAACCATCACACCGCCGAAGTCACCTCCATACCATGTATAGCCACTTCTCTCCACATGGTTCTCGATCCGCAATGTCGCCATGGAAGCATCCATGTCATTAAAGAAGAACTGCGGATAACGTCCTAAGAAGTTATACCGGTAATTATCGAAGCCCAGATAGGCAGCATACGTACTCTCGCCCAGCACCACGGGTCCCACATAATTACCAAAGCCAATATTTACATCAAACGGGCTCATGCTTCCATTGGGGAAAGAAACAGGCAAACTGAATGTCAGGCCCTCATCAACATACAGAACCAGTTCATTTTCCTTCAGTTCAGCTATGAAATAGCTCCAGTCGTTACCTTGTGAGTCACCATAGTAGCCGAAATAGTACAAGCCCAGCACATCTTTCTCAAACTCAAACTGGCTCACAGTAACTGTCTCTGTATATCCATTGCAGATAAAGTCGATTGATCCCGTACGAGGCAGACCTGTGTTGTTCGGCGTCACATTAAGGGTCACTTTCCCTGTAGAGGCATCTAACGAGCCTGAGATCCAGTCCACTTTGCTCTCTACTGTAACAGGTATCGAGCTGTTCGTCAAAGTGGCTTCAGTGGTCAGGGCAGCTGCATTGTCATCTATCGAGAACTCATGCTGGCTCAGAACGAAGACCATACCCTCCTGATAAACAGAAACCTGTGTCTTCTTATTCCCTGACTTGATGGTCACCGTAGCATTACGGCTCTCTATCGCATTATTGGGGGTAGCACTTACCGTAACAGTATTACCGCTCACCGCCACGGTACACCACGATGTGGAAGACTCCGCTGTGACCGTCCCATCCCCCTGCACAACAATGGTGGCATTACCGCCTGCTGACGGAATCATCGCATCGTTGCTGACTACGGTCAGCGCATCATCGGTGGCATAAGGATTCTCCATGCTGTCATCACTGCATGCACTGACCATGGCGGTCAGGCATGCTATGATAGCGAAATATAATATTTTTTTCATAATCGTACGTTTATTTATCGTTTTTCAAGTGTAGCAAAATCAACCAAGCGTGTAGAGCCAGCAAGATACCAATCAGAATAATCGGAGCCCAATTCTCCTACACGGGTAGAGTGGCTCGCATCCGTGAACTCATAAACGATGAAGGCATCGACATTGTATCCTGCCCAGCGTCCATTATCAACCCAGTTCCACATCTGGTTGCTCTCGTTCCATTGTGTCTTCACGCCACCAACGGTGTATTGCACATATCCCTGATTAGAGTCCCAAGCAGCCAGATAAGCCACATGTCCATTGGGGAGTGGTGCACCCAGAACCTGAGGTAATATCTCGACCTGTTTCGTCTGGCGGTCGAACTGCAGTTTGAGATCATAATTGGGATTCAGTCCCTTGAGGTTCAGGGTCATACCATCACCTTCTGGCTCTATGGTCACAGGAATCTTTGTCATTAGATATTGTCCACCGATACGTGGAGCACATGTGAGATAGTAGTCACCAGCCCAGTCGTTGTATCCCTCGGGGATAAATACGCTGAGCACAATGTCTGTGGCCCCTGGATCAGTACAGGTGAAGGTTCTGTTCTCCATGTCATATTTCAGGTTCTGCACATCCTTACCATTGACGGTTACTGGTGAATACAGTCGGATTCCCTCCTCGGTCATCAAAAATGCACGTGTACACTCTGTTATTTCTTCCTCGGTCATCGTCACATCGTTGCCCACATAGCGATCGTACTGTGCCTCTGGGCCGATGAAGATTGAGTGATAGTCGTAGTCGATATTGGCACCCAGGCCACTTCCCACGAAGTTTGTCAAGTTAATACTCTCCTCCATGCTCATCACATTCGCCATGAACTGTTCAGGTGCCTTGTCGAGTTTACGCAAGTACATCGTATTTCCCGAGCGTTTCCCTTTCAAGGTAATTACGTCTTTGGTCTCGTTCACACCCATGATAATGAACTCGAAATCACCGCCCATAGCTTCATAGCCATCTGGCCAAGGTGTGGCGAAAGCATGGATCAGCTCGTTATAAGAATCAAAACTCAACGTAGGACCGTCGTCATTACCCATCTTGTACAGACTGGTTACAGGTACGGTAGGTGTTACCGACTGATCGGAATAGACATCAGCATCCTGCTTACCGAACTTGATAGCATAGGTCCATCCGCCATATTCCTGGCTCTCCACTCCTGCATAATAATCAAGGCTCCATCCATACTGCGAACTTTGCAGCAGTTCGGCATAGCTGTTCAAATAGTTAGCCATTCTTGCCGAAGAACTCTCGTCGAACAAATCCTCCTGATCATTCAGACACGAAGTGGTCAGCAGCAAAGGCAATGCCATCAGGATTGTGATCAATATATGTTTCTTTCTCATAATTGTATCATTTTAGTGAGTTATTACTTGATGGTGAGATCAGTGAGGTCAACCTTTCCGGCAATGATCTCTGCCTGACGTCGTTGGATCACATCGCGTGCCTTGTCCAAATCGATTCCCCACATCTCCTGCATGTAGTTGCGCACAATATCGAGTTTGGCTTCGATCATCTCTCGTCCTGTTTTCACCTGTTTCGGGTCATCGGCATACGTGTCATCGGCAATCTCCATCTGTGCATTCCACCATTCCTTGGTGTTAGTTATATAGATTGACATCATCTCTGCGAAATCCTCTGTATCAGAGTGTTGTGCATAATCGCTGATGAATCCGCGCTTCAGATAGACCTGCGGGTCATTATAGGGTTCATCACTCCATGAGTCGGCCACATAGCCCGATCCCGTCACGAGTTTGAAGTCAGCGGGATAGTCCTTTGTCTGATTCAGAATATGCGTGAACTCATGATGGATGGTCTTCACATAATAGTGGTTCAGGTTGTCTGCTACGCTGCGGCTAACGTCATAGTTTCCGTTGAGCACCCCGTCAAGAAAGTTGATTCCCGCCAGCAGTACTTTTTTTCCAGCCTCAGCTGTACCGAGGATAAAGGTTCCGTTGTTACGGTACTCCCACACCCCGATAAGGAAGAATTCTTTCGGAAAGTAAGACCGAGTGAACACCACACCGTCGTCAGCCACCTCGTTATAGGTGTCGATACAGAGATGTTTCAAAATGTGAGCCATCTTGATGCTTGATGTCAGGTCGGCGGGCACAGTGTAGTAGTTATAGTCCGACTCAATCTCCTCATAACGGTATTTGAAATCAATGTTATAAGGTTTGACATAGTTGGCCTCCAGCCATTTGTCGAACTCATTCTGCTCGTAGCTGTCAACCACAATCACACTCTCCTTCTCGAGGTCATCCTCTGAGCAAGCGGTGAAACCGAGTGCGAGCAAGAGCAGCGGTGCTATTAATAGAATATTCTTTTTCATAATCACTTCACCAAATATTTGTCCTCAATTTGTTGTACATTATCAGTCACATAGCTCACGAAAGGCAGGGCTACAGAAGAGTTGCCACCTGTAGAACCTTCACGTGGGTTAGCCTGCATACCGGCAGCCGTCACCTTCTTAGGCAGCTGGAGTGCACGGCGCGGATCATCCACAGACAGCCAGTCATAGCACTTGCTGGGCGATCCGTTAGCATCCATCAGGCGTCGTGGGATCACGATACCGTAGCGTTTTACGTCAAACCAACGCAGACCAGCCTGCAGGGTCTCGATACGACGCATGCCGAGCACAGCCTGCAACATACACTCTTTGGTGTCACCCTCGGCACCGATATCAAATTTCGGGTTCAGGTGTTTCTTCACTGTACTTTGGGTGATGTTCTTCTCTGTCACCACACCATTCTCGTTGGTGCGCTCATACGAATAGTCGATGCCGTTAAAGAATGCCTTAATGGTTTCAGGGTCGAACTCAAAGTTCATTGCAGCAGCATCCATACTGATATTCCTTACCCACACTGACATATCCTTACAAGCCTCATCATAGCGGCCCAGGTTGATGTAAGCCTCAGCGCGGCTCAGCAGTGTCTCATCAGCAGTAAATGCCGGATAAACAGTATGCCGATAACCGATACCTGCCACAGGGTCGGTATATTCAAACAGATATGGCAATTTCCAGAAGATACTCTTGTCAAGATTGGTAGCCGAATAAGTCTTCATTGTCATATAATAGCCGTTCTGGTTGGATCCCCACAGAGCAGGCAAAGCCTTTCCGTCCTCATTACCTGCCAAATAAGCGCCATGTGAATAGCGGCAGTACACGTAGTAAGGGCCGAAGGCCAGTCCCATGCTTGAATAAGCAGTGTGGAGCAACAGGTTACAGTTCAGGGTCGCATCCACAAAATGCTGTGAGATAGCACTGTAAGTCTGTGTCATCCCAGCCTGCACCGACCAGTCGCGAAGCATGGTGCTCGGGGCGGTTCCCAGAACCATGTTAGCACTTTGAACAGCCTTCTCCCACTGTTGCGAGAACAAGTAGAAACGGGTAGCGAAGGCGTATGCGGCAGCTTTGTTAAAGTGGTATTTGGCCACAGTGTAGTTACTCTCACCCACATAACGCAAGCCCTCCTCCAGGTCCTTCTGGATGTTCTGATAAACCTCCACCACTGTACCACGGTCATAAGTGGCGTGAATATTATCCTCCAGCTCCGTCACGTACGGCACGCCTGGACTATGGGTATCATTCGGGTCGTAGTGTTGACAGAACATGTTCACCAAGATAAAGTGGTTATAAGCTCTGCAGAGCAGGGCCTCACCTCTTGCATGGCGCACACCATCATCGTTCATATCCAGTCCTTCCAAACCCATTAAGGCTTGGTTTGCCGATGAGATGGCATTATAACATGCTTCCCACAGCGACTCGGTATCCTCGTTGTTACTCTCCGTGATATCCTGCCAAGCAAAGACCTGATCAAGGAAACGGTCGGTATAGGGGTTACGTGCGCCGTAGTCATCCACGTTGTCGGAAGAATATTCCGACAGTAAGATGTAGTCATTACTAGGATAAGCCGAGACAAGCAAGGTCACAGCCTTCTCCTTCGTATCAATATCGGCACGGTTGTCGGGCAACTTGTCTAAGAAGTCATCACAGGATGTCAGGCCCAACCCCATTGCGAATACAGATAATGCAATATATTTTTTCATGATCAAATAATCCTTTTATAACTCATTTCATTAATTCTACTATTCATCACAGACCGAAGCGCAGTGTCATAGTGAACTGCTTTGGCAACGGAACAGCTACACCACCCGTGTTATAGAACTCAGGATCCTGTCCGTTCAGCTTTTTGTCTGCATAGATCAGGAAGAGGTTGGTAGCCTGCAGCTTCAGGGAAAGGTTGTTCAACCTCAGCGGTTTGATGATGCGCTGCGGGAACTCATAGCCCAGCGACACCTCTTTCATGCGGATGAAATCTCCCTTCGCGATACGCTCCGTCGAATAGTTGTAGGCATTGTAGGCATAGCTCAGGTCAGTGTCATTCTGGTTCTGTCGCAGTGAAGCGATGGTAGGGATTGTTGTAAAGTTCTCATCACCGGGAACCACCCAGCGGTTCTCGAATTCCTTCGGCATGGCGTTCAGGTCGTTATACCGATTCTTAAAGACGGGATCCAGGCGAACCACGTTACCGAACGAATAAGTAATGAACACGTTTAAGGTAAGTCCTTTATAGTGCAGCACGTTGCCTAACGATCCCACATCGGTAGGATCCACAGAACCACTGTACTCTAAGAATCCGAGCTTGTCCTTATCACTCTCCTGGAAATAGATACCCGAAGTGGAGATCTCTCCTTCCTGATCGAGGAAGAGAGGCAGTCCCTCGTTGTTCAAGCCCTTGAAAGGAATCGAGAAGAGGGAACGTACGGGATAGCCCTCGAGTGCGAAACCGCTGCCCCTTATAAGGTCGATCACGCGCTGGTTGTTCTCTAACTCTGTCACTTCATTATGAGTATGTGAGTAGATCAGATTCGTCGTCCATGAGAAATCCTTCGTCTGGATATTCTTCGTTGTAAGAGAAAGTTCCACACCATTCGACTTCATCGAGGCCACGTTACCATACTGACGCACCTTTCCGCCAGCGCCCTGTCCGGTTTTCAAGCCGATCAGATCATAGTTGTTACGGGTGTACCAGTCAGCAGTGAAATTGATACGGTTATTCAGGAATCCCAGATCAATACCCACATTAAACTCATGCTTCTTCTCAAAGGTCAGATCCGTGTTAGCGTTCTGATCGATGTTCAGACCCGACTCGCGCACATCGGCAAAGGGTCGCCATGGATTATAGCTCTGGATCACGATATTCGAGTTGGTCACCCAACTTGGGCCACTCTCTGCCGTCAACGAGTAGCTCAGACGCAAGGTGGCATTCGACAAAGCGGGGCGCAGACTCTCAAAGAATTTCTCCTCATGGGCATTCCAGGCAGCCGACACGTTCCATGTAGGAAGCCATCGTGCCGAGCGACTTCTACCCAGTTTATTGGTTCCTTCATAGCGTAGTGTTCCATTCAGCGTGTACCTTCCCTTATAACTATAGGAAGCGTTACCGAAGAAAGCAGCACGCCGCTCATGGGTATTCGATAAGGTGAAGTAGTCGGAGTTCTCTTCTGCACCTTTCTTAAACACCTGATAAGCATAGTTAGCGATTTCACCAAGTGAATACTGCATACCCCATCCACGGAACCAGTCGCGCTTGCGGTCAATACTGTTCACCTCCATACCAGCATATAAATTCATAATATGTGCATCGTTGAACACATTATTATATTGTGCTGTGGTTCGGAAGTCCCATCCGAACATGGAATTGGTAGTTTTGTTCAGAATACCCCCGTTCGGCAGCACAGACACTGGCAGTGCATAAATATTATCAGGATCGGTGTAGAGGAACGAGTTATTTTCACGGATAGCCGAAGTACCCATAGCTCGGTAGGCTAATGCCTGGTTGGAGTCATCAAGGATATTATGATCCTGATTCGACTGACTGTATTTAACAGCTCCCATGGCAGCTAATTCTAAGCCCATCACTGGTTTATAGCGCAGCTCACCGTTGACACGGAGATCAAATACCGTGAGGTCGATATAGTTATTATCCAACTCGTGAAGAATGTTGAAAGGCGCATAGTTACGTGTATAATAGGTATCCCTGTCTAAGGCGCGAGAGGTATTCAGCGCGTATGAGTAGGGATTGATATCGAACGAACGGCGCACTTCTCCCGACACAACGTCTGTTTCTGCGGCCAGAGTACCTGGTGCCCGCTGCTTACGGAAACTGGCATTCGAGATCATATTAAACGTGAGCTGTTTGGAGATATTGAACGTGTTGTTCATGTTAGCCGTGTAACGCTCCACCTTGCTCTGCTTTGTCCATCCGGGATCAAACATTGCCGAGACAGACGCATAAGTCTGTGCGCGCTCTGTTCCCGTTGAGATACTGATGGAGTGGTTGTGCTGGATGGCGTTCGAGAACAGCTCGTCAAACCAGTTTGTGTTCCGATACTCAGCATCACGCAGATAGGCAGCCTTGGCCTCAATCGTATTGGGCAGTCCAAACTGACCGCTTGTAGCATCATACGATGAGATCAACTGATACATCTTTCCATAGACGCCACTGGATGCAGCATTGGAGGTCTCGGCATAATTCAGGTAACCTTTCTGTTGCATCTCCTGATAGATAGCCATCTGGTCTTGTGAGTTCATGATGTTGAAGTTGCGGTAGGAAGGTTTCAGGCGCATGGTGTATTCACCGGTGTAGTTGATACGGCTCTGTCCGGCCTTTCCCTTCTTTGTAGTAATGACGATCACGCCGGCCATGGCGCGCGCACCATAGATAGAAGTGGCGGAACCGTCCTTCAGAATCTGGAAGCTCTCGATGTCATCGGAGTTCAATCCGGCAATAGCAGAAGAGATCAGCGTATTGGCATCACCGCTCGACAACTCGTCGGCGGAGATTTCCATCACATCCTCCATGATGACACCATCCACCACCCACAACGGCTTGGATGAGCCATAGATAGACGTGGCACCACGCACGCGGATCTTCGGCGCTGTACCGAATGTACCTGACACATTCTGCACACTCACACCGGCAGCACGGCCCTCCAGCGAGCGTGAGATATCGGCAATACCATCAAGTTTCGCCTTCTCGGCATCCACCTTACTGGTAGCACCCGTAAACAGTCGCTTGTCCACTTTCTGCATACCTGTCACCACCACTTCGTCGATGGTCGTGGCATCAGATTCCAACACGATTCTCATGTCCTGTCCGCCTCGTAAGGTCTGGGAAACCATACCTACATAAGTAATCACGATCTGCGGATTACTCTGGGAGGAGGTCAGAGAGAATTTACCGTTAACGTCTGTGATAGCACCTGTCTTGGTACCTTTGATCATGACACTGGCGCCGATAACCGGCTCGCCGTCATCCGCAGATACCACGGTGCCTGAGACTTTTGTCTGGGCCAGGGCCGTTCCCATCATGAGGAACAGACAGGCCAACAAGGTCATTAGTCTTTTTTCCATAAAAACCCTCTCGTTAGTTGTTATTAATTAGACAAATTAGTGAAAATGTGATAAATTAAAAACAAAAGCAAATACTTTTGTTGCAATTAAACGTTTAAAGTGTAGTTATAATGAAAAAGATGAAAGAGAAATCTTTTGAAAAGATTTACAGGATGTGGTATGAAGACAAGCGTTGCCTTGTCAAACAGTCATCCATGTCAACCTATTCCGTGATTGCCGAAAGTTACTTGATAAAGACTTTCGGACAGTTGACCGATATCACGGAGAACCACATCCAGTCGTTTGTATTGGAAAAGCTGTCGGCAGGATTCTCCCAGAAATCTGTGAAAGACATGCTGATGGTGTTGCGCATGATTCTGAGGTATGGCGGAAAAAATAGAATGATACAGGTTCACCCCTGGGAGGTACATTTTCCACATCCTACAAAGAGCAATAGCGCAGTGGAGGTGTTGAGTTTACAAGATCAGCAACGGCTGACCGATTACCTGAAGGGACACCTCACTCCGCGGAATATCGGGTTGTTATTATGTCTGTCAACGGGCATGCGCATCGGGGAAATCTGTGCTCTGCGATGGGGAGACATCAGCTTGAGTCAGCGCATAGTACGAGTCAGCAGAACCGTGAGCCGAGTATATTTAGGCAATCACCGTCACCCCCACTCATCGGTGGTGATCAGTTCACCCAAAACAGTCCATTCCATCAGGGAAATCCCTTTAGCAAGAAACATCGTTGACCTATTGGCTCCCTTTGCCAGACAAACACTTCCCACCTATTATATATTGAGTAACTCCGAAAAGATTGTCGAACCCTATCTTTATCGTTCTTATTATCAAACCCTGTTGCGGCGGCTGGAGTTGCCAGACCTGAAGTTTCACGGACTCCGTCATACTTTTGCCACCCGCTGTGTGGAAAGCCAATGTGACGTGAAGACTTTAAGTACCTTGTTAGGACATGCCAACATCAGTACGACTATGAACCTCTATGTCCATCCCACCATCGAGCAGAAACGAACTTGCATCGAAAGGATGATGCAGTCGGTTTATAACGAGGAGAAATAAACAGGACATTGAACGCAGATGATCGGAGATTTAGTGCAGAGGTGTTGCACAAAGAGTGCAAAGCCTTTGCACAAAGTGTGCAAGGTATCTGCACAAAGTGTGCAAAGCCTCTGCACAAAGTGTGCAACGTACCAGTAAACGTGATGCCACACGGCTGCACCGCAAATGCACAACATCTGCACAGATTGTGCCATATTCAAGTTCATCTTTGAAGCAAGCGAGACATGAATTATTTAAATAATATCCTTGGGCAGAAGGTGTTTTACCAGGAAAACTGAAAGTTTGCTCCTTGATTTTTAAATAAAAATACCATTTTTTACTAATTATATTTTGTAAATAACAAAAATATTCTTAAATTTGCAAATTGTAACAATAGATTATTTATTTGTCTAATTAATAATAACTAACGAGAGGGTATTTATGGAAAAAAGACTAATGACCTTGTTGGCCTGTCTGTTCCTCATGATGGGAACGGCCCTGGCCCAGACAAAAGTCTCTGGCACCGTGGTATCTGCGGATGACGGCGAGCCGGTTATCGGCGCCAGTGTCATGATCAAAGGTACCAGGACAGGTGCTATCACAGACGTTAACGGTAAATTCTCTCTGACCTCCACCCAGAGCAATCCACAGATCGTGGTCACTTACGTGGGAATGGTGTCGCAGACACTGCGAGGAAGTCAGAACATGAGAATCGTAATGGAATCAGATGCTACGACCATCGACGAAGTGGTGGTGACAGGTATGCAGAAGATGGACAAGCGTCTCTTCACGGGTGCCACCAGCAAAGTGGATGCCGAAAAGGCAAAACTTGACGGAGTGGCAGATATTTCCCGTTCTTTGGAAGGGCGTGTGGCAGGTGTGTCCGTCCAGAACGTGTCGGGTACATTCGGTACTGCGCCGAAGATCCGCGTGCGTGGTGCTACGTCTATCTATGGATCATCCAAGCCTTTGTGGGTGGTGGATGGTGTGATCATGGAGGATGTCACCGAAGTGGATGCCGATGCTTTGTCAAGCGGTGATGCCGAAACATTGATCTCTTCTGCCATCGCTGGTCTGAACTCCGATGACATCGAGAGCTTCCAGATTCTGAAGGACGGTTCCGCCACTTCTATCTACGGTGCGCGCGCCATGGCCGGTGTGATCGTTGTCACGACAAAGAAAGGTAAGGTTGGTTCCAACCGCATCAGCTACACCGGTGAATACACCATGCGCCTGAAGCCATCGTATAGCCAGTTCAATATCATGAACTCACAGGAGCAGATGGGTGTGTACAAGGAAATGATGAACAATGGTTTCTTCACCTTCAGCGGTTCCTACCGTGCTTCCAGCAGTGGTGTGTTCGGAAAGATGTACCATTTGATGAACACGTACGATCCCAACACAGGACAGTTCAAGTTGCCCAACACAGAAGAGGGTATGGGCTCCTATCTGCGTTCAGCAGAGCTGCGGAACACCGACTGGTTTGATGAGCTGTTCTCTACAGCCATCCAGCACAACCACTCCATCAGTATGTCATCAGGTACTGAAAAGGCTCAGTACTATACATCACTGTCGTTCATGGACGACCCAGGATGGAGCGAGCAGAGCAAGGTACAGCGTTTCACTGCCAACCTGAATGCCAACTTCAACCTATCGAAGCAAGTTAGCTTGAACTCCATCGCCATTGCCAGTTACCGTAAGCAACGTGCTCCTGGTACACTGAGCCAGAGCGTGAATGCAGTAACAGGTGAGGTGAGCCGTGACTTTGACATCAACCCCTATAGCTATGCCATCAACACATCCCGTACACTCGACCCGAACGAGTATTATGTGCGTAACTATGCTGCCTTCAACATCCACAATGAGTTGGCAAACAACTACCAAGACTTTGATGTGGTGGATTTGAAGTACCAGATGGAGTTGAAATACAAGCCTATCACCAAGGTGGAGCTGCAGGCCATCGCTGCCTACAAGTATTCTACTACCTCGCAGGCACACTACATCACCGACCGTTCAAATCAGGCCATGGCTTTCCGTGCCATGGACGATGCCACGATGCGTGACAGTAACCCGTGGCTCTACACCGATCCCGACGTGCTCAACGCACTGCCAGTTTCCGTTTTGTCGAAAGGTGGTTTCTACCGCAAGACATCTTATAAGATGAACAGCTGGGACTTCCGTGCGACAGCCAGTTACAATGATGTGTACAATGAGGATCATATCGTGAACCTCTTCGGTGGTATGGAGGTGAGCAACACCCAGCGTAGCCGTGATTTCTTCAACGGTGTGGGTATGCAGTACGACATGGGCTACTTAGGAAGCTACGACCACCTCTACTTCAAGCAGGCCAGTGAGGAGAATAACATCTACTATCGTCTGACAAACAGCTACGGTCGTGACGTTGCTTTCTTCGGTACAGCCACCTATGGCTATAAGGGACGTTATGTGATCAACGGCACCATCCGCTATGAAGGCTCTAACCGCTTAGGTAAAGCCCGTTCGGCCCGTTGGCTGCCTACATGGAACGTTTCCGGTGCCTGGAATGCACACGAGGAGCCCTGGTTCGAGAGTTTGAAGCCCGCCCTGAGCCACATGACCCTGAAGGCATCTTACTCACTTACCGGTGATAAACCGTCTGTCACCAACGCACAGGTGATTATCCAGAGTTTTAACCCCTGGCGTTATCAAGCTACAGATAAGGAATCGGGTCTTGAGATTAGAGAATTTGCCAATCCCGACCTGACCTACGAGAAGAAGCACGAGCTGAACATCGGTGCCGACTTCGGATTCCTGAACAACCGTATCAACGTGCAGTTCGACTGGTTCCGTCGTGACAACTTCGATCTGATCGGTCCGCGCCAGACTAACGGTACCAAGGGTGTGATTACCGAGTATGCCAACGTGGCCTCCATGCGCTCACATGGTGAGGAACTGTCGATCTCTACCAAGAACATCGTGACGAAGGACTTCCAGTGGAACACCGACTTCATCTTCTCACATGTGAAGACCAAGGTGACTGAGTTAGATGCACAGAGCCGGATTATCGATTTGGTGACAGGAACTGGTTTTACCATGCCTGGCTATCCCTACCGTGCTTTGTTCTCTATCGACTATCAGGGTCTGAATGAGCAAGGTATCCCCACCTTCATCAATGAGGAAGGAGAAAAGGTGACGAGCGATCACTACTTCCAGTCATATACACTTGACTACCTGAAGTATGAAGGTCCGACCGATCCTACGATCACAGGATCTTTTGGTAACTCATTCTCTTACAAGGGATGGCATCTCAACGTGTTCCTGACTTACGCCTTCGGGAACAAGGTGCGCTTGGATCCGTCGTTCCGCGCAAGCTACAGCGATCTGCTCGCTATGCCGAAGGAGTTCAAGAACCGCTGGACCGTGGCAGGTGACGAGAAATTCACAGATATTCCAGCCCTCGTTGACTGGCGTGTGATTCAGGATGACAACCATATCAGTTATGCCTTCAATGCCTACAACCGTTCTACCGAGCGCGTGGCCAAGGGTGACTTCATCCGTATGAAGGAGATCTCATTAGGCTACGACTTCCCGAAGAAATGGGTGAGTGCCCTTCATCTGAGCACCCTCAGTGCCAAGCTGCAGGCCACCAACCTCTTCCTGATCTATGCAGACAAGAAGTTGAACGGTCAGGATCCTGAATTCTTCAACAGCGGTGGTGTAGCCGTTCCTATGGCACGACAGTTCACTTTCACCCTGCGTTTGGGAATCTAATGGAGTATTAATATAATAAGGAATATAATAACAATAAGGATTCTTCAATTATGAAAAAATATATAGGATTATCCATCATTGCACTCAGTCTTGGACTGACCTCCTGCAATGACTATCTTGACAAGCTGCCGGATGATCGCGCTGAGGTGAATACCAACGAAAAAGTGAATCAGTTGTTGGTAAGTGCCTACATAGACCATTCACCCAGCTTCCTGTTCTGGATGAGTTCTGACGATGCCAATGACAACGGCAAGAACTATACGGGACAATTAAACCAGGAGCAGATGTACCGCTGGCAAAACGTGGAGGGACGAGGCAACGATGATCCCCGCACGCTCTGGAACAACTACTACGAGAAAGCAGCAACCGCCAATGAGGCTCTGGCTGCCATCGATGCCATGGGAAATCCGGCCGAGCTGAGCGGACAGCGCGCTGAGGCCCTGCTCTGTAGGGCATACGCCATGTTTGTATGTGCCAATACCTTCTGTATGGCCTACGACCCCCAGAAAGCCGATGAGTATATGGGCATCCCGTATCCGAAGACGGCGGGCGTATCCGTAGATAGCCGAGGAACCCTGCGCGAGACCTACGAGAATATCGCAGCAGATATTGAAGCCGCTCTCCCCAACGTGAGCGAGGATCATCTCTCTGTTCCGAAGTTTCACTGGAACAAGAAGGCTGCCAACGCCTTTGGAGCACGTTTCTTCCTGTACTACCATGAGTATGACAAAGCGATCCAGTGTGCAACGACCGCATTAGGGCCTAATCCTTCTGAGAACCTGCACAACCTTGGACAGTGGTCGTCATTAGGTGCCTCAGACTTCTTCCACTCTTTCAAGAATTCGAGTGTGAACGCGAACTTCATCTTCATGCCCGCCTACTCCATCTGTGGACGTGCGACCTCGGGGGCTTCCAGTTACATGCGCTTCAGTCTGAACAGAGTCCTTACACTCAATGAATTGTTCTGGGTGAAAACGCCCTGGTGGGGATCCGGTTCAAGTGCCAACGTTTTCTGGCCGTCACACAAGCTGTACGGATCGAACCAGTGTATCCGTTTCCCGGTTCAGAACGAGGAGTTTGAATATACCGACAAGGTGGGTGGCACAGGCTATGCACACATCCTGGAAGTACCCTTCCAGGGTGAGGAGACACTGCTTTGCCGTGCTGAGGCCTACGCACTGAAGGGACAATTTACCGAGGCGATCGCTGATATGAACACCTGGGCAAGCTCGTTCACCGCAGAGTCGTATATCTACACCAGTGGCGGCAAGCGTTACATCAAGCGCCGTGTAGATATCAATGAAGAGAACCTGAACACATTCTTCGATGAAATGGCCTATTCTGCCGTGACACCGGATGACAACCTCAACGCAGACAGCTTAGCAAGGAATCCGGCGTGCGCAACGAGAATGCGCTGGATGAAGAAGCAGCTGCACCCACAGGGCTTCACCGTGAGCACAGGGACACAAGAGAACCTCGTGAACCTCATTTTGTGGATGCGTCGTGTCAGCATGCCTTATCAGGGCATCCGCTTCCAGGATCTGAAACGCTATGGTATTGAATATACTCACTTCATCGAAGGTGAAGATCCTATCGTATTCAAGGCCGGTGACCCCAGGGGAGCCATCCAGATTCCTGATGATGTGATCCAGGCCGGTCTTCCTGCTAACCCTCGTGAACAATAACCCAACGAAAAGGAAAGGAAACAAGATATGAAATTTAAGAAATTATTCATCATACTGGCAGCAGCAGGGTTCATGACAGCCTGCGGCACCGACAACGATGTGGATTCTTCGATTGTAGTATTTGACAGCACCGCACCGGCAAGAAACAGTTTCGACAACTGGCTGCAGGAGAATTACACGAAGCCATACAACATCAAATTCCTCTATCGTTATAACGACAAGGAGACAGATAATTCGTACAACGTGATACCTGCAGAATTGGATAAAGCCAAGGCACTGGCCATCATGATCAAGCACGTGTGGCTCGATGCCTATGCCGAAGCTGCCGGCCCGGATTTCATCAAGACCTACAGTCCGCGCATCTACCAACTGATTGGATCTGCCGAGTATAGCAGCGGCGGTAGCAATGAGATGGTATTGGGTACTGCCGAGGGTGGTTTGAAGGTAACCGTGTTCCGTGTGAATGCCATCACACCTGACAACCCCTGGATCGACCAAGACAATCCATACCCATACACTTCACAGAGTGATCCGATGGACTTGAATTACTGGTTCTTCCATACAATGCACCATGAGTTCTGCCATATCCTTACGCAAACCAAGAACTACTCTACCGAGTTCCAGTCTATCTCAACAGCCGACTACCAGAATACCAACTGGGTAAATGTTGACGACACGGAGGCACCTGCCAAAGGATTCACCAGCGGCTACGGAAGTAAGGAGTACAATGAGGACTTTGCCGAGATCTTCTCTTTCTATGTCACTCATACGCAGGCAGCTTTCGAGAAGTTGCTGGATGATGCTATTGTGGAGACAGACGTGGTATTGACCGATAACAATGGTAATCCCGTCTATAAGACAGATAACAATGGCAACCTAATTCCAAAGACAGATGAAGAGGGCAATCCCGTCTATAAGACAGACGCCGAAGGTAATGTGGTATATAAAAAGGTTACCGACGAGGAAGGGAACGAGACCTACGAACCCGTTATCGAGTACGAGCAGGAGATGGAAAAGGACTACACCTATTACGACAAGCTTGTGGCCAAGTTCAACATCGTTTACGACTATTTCAAGAACTCATGGGGCATTGACCTTGACGAGTTGCGTGAAATCGTACTCAGACGCTCAAAGGAAGTGGAGAAAGGCGTTGACATCACCGATGGTGTCATGAGTCTGAAGAAGTAATAATCAATTAAATACGAAGAGATATGAGATACTTCAAGAATATACTAATCGCGATTGCAGCCACTTTGACAGTGAGTTCCTGCGTGAGCGAGGTCGATGATGTATTCGACAAGTCTTCTACAGAAAGAATCAACGAGGCCATGAATGCCGACAAAGCCGTCTTGGTGGGTCAGCAGAACGGATGGTTGCTGAAGATGTACGGAGACCTTGACTTCGGAGGATACAATGTCCTGCTGAAGTTCACAAACGACGATATGGTGACAATAGCCACAGAGGTGAACTACACACCTAATAGCGATGTTTACCCCTATGAGGCTATCACCTCACACTACAAATTAGAGCAGAGTTCCGGTGTGGTTCTCTCCTTCGATGAGTACAATAAGAATATCCACTATTTCTCTGATCCTGCGAATCCCGATGAAATAGGAACAAATGGAAAAGGTTTCTTAGGAGACCTCGAATTCCGTGTGCTGCAAGCATCTGCCGACAGTGTGGTGTTGATGGGAAAGAAACACGGCAATCACCTTGTCATGGTGCCTGCTCCCGTAGGTGAGTCAGAATGGCAGAGCTATTTCGATCAGGTGCTTAACGTGGAGCAGGAGATGTTCTACGCCAACTACAAAGTTAACGTAGGTGGAAAGCAACTCCCCGCATCATCCTCTTACCGTTGCCTGACCGTGACCGTCCCAACAGACGAGGGCAATGAATATATCGATATCCCTTACACGGTGACCCCCGAAGGCTACTCATTCTATGAGCCTGTCACCATCGAAGGCAAAACCCTCACAGGATTCAAGTATGCCGCCAACAGCATGACATTCCAGGAGGTGAGCAACAACGATGCTGCCTTGGAAGCCATCGTGCCGCCTATCAACCAGCAGTTCGTATCCAGCGTATGGTACACCACTTTAGCTGATATCGGTGAGTTCGGCTATCCGTATTGGGATGCCATCAACCAACAGATCATGGGTCCGGTGTTAGGTGAGGTTCTTCAGTTATTCTCATTCGGAAAACCTTATCCAAGTTTAGGAAACAGCTATGGCGACTATTTCGGTGCTTCCTTCATCAGCAGTGGCTATGGTGGTGCCCTTGGCTTTGATTATCAGCTGATTGATGATGACAAGATTGCTCTGGCATACAATCCTAATAAGAACAAGGGAGACGGAACATGGTATGTGAACAACGGTTATTTCCATTATCTGATCGTTCCGTTCGGAGCAAACACCAGTGCAGAACCTGTTGCACGAGTCTTCACGATTACCACCAACGACATGAAAAAACCATCATGGGTCAAGTTGACAGAGGTGGATAACCCCTCGAATGTGATTAAACTATGGGGTACTGTTCTCACCTATCCGTTCGAACACTAATAACGAACGATGTGATCATCATAAAAAGCGTGCCACGTATTGTGTGGCACGCTTTTTTAAATGGTTATACAACATTCAGAATCGATTCATCAAATGATATTTGAATTTCGTTTTAAAAGGGGCTGTTCTATTACAAATTTGTTAAAATCACAAGACAAAACCGTATTTTTATCAAAAATATTTTGCAAATAACAAAATTCTATATACTTTTGCACTTTGTAACTAAAGAACCCTTAAAGGGTACACGTACGATAAGAAAAGAACATGCGTGATTACACAAGAAATATAATATATAGGTGTATGCATAACAAAACGGCACTACAATTAAGAGAGAGATTATCATTTTTTATTTATTAACGAGAGAGTATTTATGGAAAAAAGACTAATGATGGTTTTGGCAAGCCTTTTCCTTTGTTTAGGGGGAGTACTTGCCCAAACGAAAGTTTCTGGTACCGTAGTATCTCAGGATGACGGGCAGCCGGTAATCGGTGCCACCATCCGCGTTTCCGGAACCAATGTGGGAACGGTAACCGATGCGAACGGTAATTTCAGCTTAACTTGCCCTGATGGCAAGAAAGTGCTCAGTATCTCATACGTGGGAATGGAGCCCGTGGAAGTGGTGGCCAAGCCGAACATGCGCATCATCCTGCGTAGCGGTGACACCAACCTCGATGAGATCGTGGTCACCGCCATGGGTATTTCACGTCAGCAGAAAACGCTGGGCTATTCCGCCACACAGCTCGACAACGAAGAGCTGACGACGGGAAAGCTTACCGATGTCACCTCAGCCCTTGCCGGTAAGGTGGCCGGTGTGCAGATCAGTGCCAGCTCTGCCGATCCGGGTTCTGCCAACTCCGTGATCATCCGTGGATTCAGTTCTATCAACGGTAACAACCAGCCGCTGTATATCGTTGATGGAGTACCCCTCCAGCAGACCAACGCCCTGCATCAGGGACATCAGGCTGCCTTCGGTGGTATCTCCAACGTGAACCCCAACGACATCGAGTCGATGACGGTGCTCAAAGGTGCTGCCGCTACAGCCATTTACGGTAGCCGCGCTGCCAACGGTGTGATCGTGATCACCACCAAGAACGGAAAGAAAGAGGGTGCCCGCAACTTCACCATCACCTACGACGGTAGTGCACAGTGGCGCCAGGTATCCACCCTGCCAAAGTTCCAGAACCAGTTCGGACAGGGATGGAACGGTAAGCAGACCTATATCGAGAACGGTTCATGGGGACCAGAGTTAGATGGATCGCAGCAGGTATATGGTCCTATCTGGAACCACCAGCAGCTCATCCACGAGTATAGTGCCGCCGAGGACAATATCAAGGACTTCTTCGAGACAGGTTTCACCACCAGTCACAGTATAGGTCTCAGCGGTATCAGCGACGATGCAAAGATGACCTATTACCTGAGTTACGGTTACTCCGGCGACAACGGTGTGATCCCCGGCGACAAGGACTCCTACAAACGTAACACCATCGCCATGCGTGGCAGCTACGAGCCGGTGAAATGGCTGAAGATCTCTTCAAGCATGAACATCGCCAAGACAAACACCGACATCGTGGGATCTTATCAGGGAACCTCGTTCATCGACGGTATCCTCGAGTTCCCCCGCGACATCAGTCTCGTTGACCGCAAAGACCTCAGTTCTCCGTTCAACACCCCCGAGGCTTGGTACACACCCTATGGTATCACCAACCCCTACTGGGCTATCGAGAACAACTACAACCACAACGATGCCAAGCAGGTATATGGAAAGATCCAGGCCGACATCAAGCCGCTCCGACAGCTCACACTGACCTATCGCTACGGTTTCGACTATACCGACTTCGACATCAAGATGGGATACCCGCAGATCAACCTCGATGATGCACTCATCAACGAAGACTACGGTTACGCTCCCTCTAACATGAACCAGGACGGTTGGGTGTATAGCCGCTATTTCCGCAAGCATGAGCTGAACCACGACTTCCTCGCCAACTGGTCTGACAAGTACCTCGACGGGAAGCTCGACGTGAACATCAATGCCGGTGTGAACATGAACGAGCGCTTCTCTACCTATATGACAGGCGAGACCGATGGTCTGACCTTCGAGACAGGTTTCTGGGATCTGAGCAACGGTGCCACCAAGGCTGTGCTCTCAGAGAGTCAGTCTAAGCGCCGCCTCGTGGGACTCTTCGGTGATGTCACCTTAGGATGGGACGACATGCTCTTCCTCGGCTTCACCGCCCGTAACGACTGGTCGTCAACCCTGCCCATCGATGCCAACAGCTATTTCTATCCCGGTGCAACCCTCAGCTGGATCTTCTCGCGTCTCATCCCGAAGAACAAGATCCTCGACTTCGGTAAGCTGCGCTTAGCCTATGGTAAGACCGGTAACGATGCCGATCCGTACTACACGGCAGCACGTTATATCCAAGGAACATCACGCGCCTACTACGGTAGCGACGTAGCCAAGTTCCCGATGGGTGGTATCAACGCCTTCCAGGCATCTGCCACGATCGGTAGCTCCAGTCTGAAGCCCGAGATGACCACTGAGTATGAGGTAGGTCTCAACGTGGCTTTCCTCGACAACCGCATCAACATTGACTTCGCCTACTACAACCGTGAGACGAAGGATCAGATCTTCACCCTGCCGGTGGATCCCGCTTCCGGTTATGCCTACATGGTGACCAACTTCGGTAATGTGCGCAACCGCGGTATCGAGCTGTTGGTGAACACCACACCGATCAAGACAAAGGACTTCCGATGGGATTTAGGTTTCAACTTCTCAAAGAACAAGAACAAGGTGCTCTCCATGCCTGCCAGCGTAGAAGGTGGAAAGACCGTGATCAACAGCTTCTCTGCTGGTAACGATGCCGTCTATTTCTATGCAGAGGAAGGCAACCCCATGGGTGAGTACTACACCTATATGCCACAATATACCGACGATGGTAAGATCATCGTGGGCTCTGACGGACAGCCCTTGCTCACCACCGACCTCAAGGATACAGGCAAGAACATGAACCCCGACTGGATCGGCGGTGTCACCACAGCCTTCTCCTACAAGGGCATCACCCTCAGTGCAGCCCTCGACATCCGTAAGGGCGGCTATATGTTCTCACGTTCGAAGAACCAGATGCAGTTCACCGGTAACGGCTCCATCACCACCTACAACGAGCGTCGTCCGTTCGTCATCCCCAACTCCGTGGTAAGTGACGGCAATGGCGGTTATGTGGAGAATACCACACCGATCATTCTCGGTGGTGACGACTATGGAGTAGGTGACTACCAGACCTACTACAACGACTTCGGATGGGGTCAGGGCGGCGAAGCCTACCTCCTCGACAAGTCGTTCGTCAAACTGCGTAACATCACACTGGCCTACCAGCTGCCTAAGGCTTGGGTGAGCCAGCTCTACCTGAGCGACATCACGCTGTCGCTGTTCTGCAACAACGTGTTCACCTGGACACACAAGAGCAACACCTTCGTCGATCCCGAGAGCAGTACAGAGGGTAACGACCTCGAAGGACAGTTCGGTGAGCTCTATGTCAACCCCAGCTGTCGCACGTTCGGTTTCAACGTAGGTATTAAATTCTAAATGAAGGAGGACAAACGTATGAAGAAATTAGCAATCATCACGACGATCATCCTGGCTGTGGGCACCACTTCTTGCGACAGCTATCTGGACATCAACCAGGATCCGAACTCTCCCACCGAGGAGAATATGACCACCAGCATCATGATGCCTGCGGCAGAAATGGGTATCGCCGCCACCTACGGCAACCTGCTCCGCATCCCTGCTGGCTATTTCGCACAACATTATTCCCACATGTTCGGTACATCAAACTACGTGGATTACTCACAGTTCGAGATGTCACCAGTGCGATCAGGATCTGCCTACTCACAGATCAACCGCGTAGGACTGAAGAACCTGCAGACCATCCGCGAGCTGGCAGAGAAGAACGAGGAATGGGGCACCTATCTCGCTGCCACCACCCTGCGATGCTTCGCCATCCAGGCCCTCGTTGACTGCTATGGCAGTATCCCCTACTCTGAGGCACTCAACATCAGCAACCCCTCACCCAAGTATGATGAAGGTGCTGATATCTATGCCGGACTGATCACCGAGCTCGACGATGCCCTTTCTAAGGCATCGGCTACCGATCCCGTGGCCACCAACTTCCTCTATCAGGGACAGCGTGCCGACAAGTGGATCCAGTTCGCCAATGCCCTCAAGCTGAAGATCCTCAGTCGTGAGAGCGGTGCCGTGAGCGTTGACTCTCAGATCGGTGCCCTCATCTCGGAGAACAACTTCCCCAAAGAGGATGTGGCCTACACCGACTGCTGGAGCAACGAGACCGGACAGATGAACCCCTACTACTCTGAGGAGTTCTCTACCGCCTTCGGTTCTACCCAGATCAACGTCACAGCCAATATGGCCATCATAGGCACCATGCTGCAGAAGAATGCTTCCGGTGAGGTTCTCTATCAGGATCCCCGTCTCGAAGCCTTCTTCGATCCCAACAGCAACGGTGAGTACGTAGGTGGTGTGTCAGGAACGAACTTCAGCACCTCCGGCAACTACAAGGCCGCTTACTGGTGCCGTCCTGCCATGAAGTACAACTCTCCCGTCTATCTCATCCAGGTAGCCGAGACCGAGTTCTTCATCGCCGAGTACTATGCCCGTCAGAACAACGCAGCACAGGCCGAGGCTCACTACAATGCCGCCATCGAGGCATCCTGCCAGTCGGCTGGTGTGAGTGGTGCTGATGCCGTCATCGCCCAGTTCCCCTACGATCAGGCTAACTACAAGCAGTGCATCGGTATCTCGAAATGGATCGCCTTAGCAGGCACCAACAACTTCGAGTCATGGTGTGAGCTGCGCCGTCTGAAGTATCCGGCATTCGGTACACAGACCGGAAACACGCTCTATGACAGTACGGGTGACAAGCTCAATACGACCCTCTACGAGCCAGGTACGCTCTATACACCGATCGCCGTCTTCGACAAGGTAGGCAGCAACATGGTGATTCAGCGCTGGCCCTACCCACAGGCATCTACCTCCAGCAATGCGAACGCTCCTGTGTTCAACGATGCCGACTACAAGAATCCTCTGTTCTGGGCAAAGTAAACGTAATTGATAACAGAAAATAGAACAATGATGAAAAAGAACATATTTTTCACAATGATATTCGCACTGATCAGCATGGCACTGGTCAGCTGCGAAGACAAGGAGACGGAAGGACTGAGTCGCTTCACCTACTACCCACTGCTTGAGCTTGAGGGCGAGAGCTATATGGTGGTTGGCAAGGGAACGAACTTCCAGGATCCTGGCTTCTCCGCCACCCTCAACGGTGAGGATGTAAGCAGCCAGGTAACCGTAAGCAGCAATGTCAATACCAATAAGAGCGGTGTCTATACCGTGGTCTATTCTATCAAGAACGAAGACGGCATCGCCGCCAACGCCAAGCGCACCGTGGTGGTTCTCGACCTGAACAGCAAGGTGGAGGGATTCTACCAGATCACCCCCGACAGCTACCGTCTGCGCCAGGGCGCACAGGTGGCCTACGGAAGCCCCTTCGAGATGCTCATCATCGACAACGGTGACGGTACCTACAACGTGGACGACCTCCTGGGCGGCTGGTACTGCCAGCGCGCAGGCCACGGCACCAACTATGCCATGGCAGGTGTCATCAGCATTGCCGGCGACGGTACGGTGACCTGTCTGAGAAACGGCGTTCCCGGATGGGGCGACGCAGCCGATGCCTTCGAGGGTACGTTTGACGCTGCCACCTCCACCCTTAACATGAAGGTGACCTATGCAGGAATGGACTTTGTACAAACTTGGGTAAAAGAATAAACGATTATGAAGAAAATATTATATTTTGCAGCACTGCTCCTCTGCGCCGGTCTTACATCGTGCGAGAAGGAGGAGATTGGCGGAACAGCCACCGAGGCCATGGCAGGCAAATGGTATGTCAGCGTGGATGCCGTTGACGAAAGCGGTAACCTTGTCTATTCCGATGATGAACTATTTGAGATAGGACGCTTCCACATCATCACCAACAACACCGCTGCCAACATCCCCACGGAGATGGTGGTGAACGACTTAGGACAGTTCTGGCGGTTCAAGGTAAAGGTGAACTGCGACCAACAGAGCCTCACTTTCCAGACCAATACCACCCAGAATAACAACCTTTGGCCTGATTACGAGGACATCAATGTTTCTATCACTGATGGCAAGATCCTGCCAAAAGCAGGCCGTCAGAACAACGGGGCACCTGCCGACAGTATCGTGTTCTACGTGAGCTTCAGTGATGATGAGTATCCCGCTGCCTACGGCTATGCCAAGTATAAGGTGAGCGGTATCCGCTACTCAGGACTGGAAGAGAACGACTGATAAAAGTTGAAAATCAGAATCATTCAAAAGCAGCCGACCAGACGGTCGGCTGCTTTTTTTACTGTCAGTGGGATAACTGGAGAACCTTACGACCGTTGACGATGGAGAGGCCGGAAGGTAGAGGCTTGCCTGCTGGTATCGGGATGCCTTCCAAGGTATAGGCACCAGTCTTCTTTCGCTCTGGCAGACAGTCGTTAATCTCCGTGGCTATCCCTCCCAAGCGTTTGATCACCACCTCATCCAAGAAAAAACGCCGACTGTTCCCATAAAGCAAGAGTCTGACATACCCCCTGCCCTCGATGGTGACATGGTGCTCATTCCACTGATTGTTCTTCATCACATCAAAGAGCTGGCATGACAGCGTAGCAGAGCCACTCTCTACGGTGAGCCACATAAAGTTCTCATCCTTCCCCCAAGGGGCAGCCAAGAAAGACATCTCATAAGTGCCATTCAGATAGATGGGCGGTGTAATGGCGATGCCATGAGCCGAGGTGGTGCCAAACTTCGCACACATGTTAGCTCCAAAGAGTTTGTTTCCTGTCCATCCATCATGATCAGGCTCAAACCGTGCCAAGGCGATGTTCCCATTCCACTTCCCATCATTACCGCCCTTCCCGCTGTTCTGATCAAAGCTCTCGTAAAAGACGATACCATCCGAAGGATCGGGTGTATTCCCTTGTTCCAACGGGGTGAAACGGAAAGACACGGTACCGTCATGCTGACGGATGTTCGTGAGTTCAATCGGCATGAAATGATCATCTCTTACACTCTTGTTGTAGAGGGTGGCGGCAGGTGTTGACATATCAGTCAGACTGTCATGATCTCCCCACGGATAAGGATCACCGCACAATGCACTGCGTGAGGTTCCGCTGTCGTTATCCGCATGGAAGATCGTACAATGCTGGTGATCACGCTGTGTGTTCACCTGGTTCCATAGCCAGACTTCTTCATCTTCATCCACATGGATCACCAACAGGCCACTACTCGGTAAGGCTGCATCCCATCCCACCAACTGTCGGTTTTCCAACAGATAATATTCGTTAGGGGCATTGGCATTATAGATGATGTACGTATTCCCATGAAGAGAGAGAGCTTTCATCCCTGTCACGTCTTGCTCACGCGTGAGTGCCACAGGCTGCTGCCAGCCGCAGAACATCCGCTCATAACTGGTATAGGAACATGGCGTGAAACCGTTATCGTTATAACATCCCTCATCCATGATATCCCATACCGACATACCGAAACAGCCATTCCCCATCGTGTCGTACATATCAGGAAGTCCTAAGCAGTGGGAGAACTCATGACAGAGTGTGCCAATACCTTCAATCTCCTTATTCATGTTCAGTTCTGAACAGCAGGCGTATGTAGAGATCGTCATCCCGTCAAGACACAGACTATGCCCATAGTCACTGTCCTCCAACTGGAACTCATGCGGCCAGATCGTGTTCTCGTCATCGCAGCAGTGCTCACCCTGACCGGCAAAGAGCACCACGACCTGCTCCACCCTGCCATCGCCATCCCAGTCGTAGTCGGCAAAGTTCACCGTACCCGCTGCTAACTTACAGGCTTCCGCCACCATCTCCCCCGCCCTTCTGTCGAAGCCATCCTCATCGTTCTCGCCATAATAGGCATAGTCGAGTGACAACTGTACAGGTCCGACCACATCGAAATCCAACAGGAATTGTCCACCGCTCTGATCCTTGAAGTAGTCGCGGATGCTGCCACGGAAGCCTAACTCATGGGTGAATCCCTCTTCGTTGGCCACCCGATGGTAGAGTGCTTGAGTATGAGAAGGGTCAAACAACCGATCGGAAAATGCCGCCAAGATAATCAGACAGCGGTGGGAGGAAGATGCTCGTGCCGCAGCGTATGGTAGTGGGAAGGCGGCAGGAGTGTGCCGTCGAGATAAGGTTCGCCTGTGAACGACTTGGGGTGATCGTTTCAGCGGCTCTTTCACACGTTGCCAGATCTTGTTCTCCTTTCTCTTTTCACCATCCGCGTTCTGTATCTCACACTTCTCATACCGATTCCCCAATGAGTCCTGCCACCAGTGCATGAACTCGTCGCCATAGAGCGTAACGCTGACAGATGTACCATCAGCAAGATGAATCACTCGCCATTGTCCACGTCGTGCCGGAACGCTCCACGTGGTCATGAACACCACCATCCCTAAAAAGATAAGAATTTGCCTCTTCATAGTACAGACTTTTAGAACTCGTGACAAAGGTAGTCATTATTTCCGATTCCAACAAATAAATGATCAGGAATCGATGATAAAAACCATTGTTTGAGATGGAACTACCATCTAAACGATGACAAAGAACATGGAGATAGAAGAACAAAACAAATTGTTTTGTTCCCTAAGAAGACCGTTTTTACTCACTTAATTAATGCTTTTTTGAAGACAAAACAAATTGTTTTGTAAAAGCAGATCTATTATCTGAGATTCTAAGAACCCTATTTTTGCTCAATAAAAGAGTGTATCTTTTCCTTGAGATAATCGATGAAATCAGGAGAACCGAGCACTTCGATGTCATCATAGAGGCCCAAGACGAAGCGCCCGATGCCACGGTAGGCACAGACATCCATGGAGAGGAGCCAGTGCTTGTCATCCTCCTGACGGAACAGGGGTCGTGACAACGGATACTCTTCGGTCATCAGGTGGTGCGAAAGGGTGCCCATGCGCAGTTCCACAGGAAGCCGCTTTTCCCCGCTGAACATAAAGATATCGGTGAACATCTCACGGTGTTCCGACTCATGCTGCCAGTTGTCAAGCAGACGCTCCACCTGTCCGATACGTGCCACCTTGAATGTCTTGTTCATGCCCGAGGCAGGCTCGTAGCAACGCACTTCGTTGTTGTTGTCCATCAGGAGGAAGGGCTCTACAAGACGGTCACGGCGTGTCCGTCCGTGCGGAGAGGAATAATTTTTGAGCACTACCATCTGCTTATAGAGGATCGCTTCGTGCAGCTGACTGATGATGAGTGCCCGCTGATCGTCGGTGTGACTGTCGTTAAGGATCTGATAGTCGATGTGTGCACTCAGTTTCTCACGCAGTCGGGCCACAACGGCATCCATATCATCAACCTTATCTAACAAGCGACGGAGCACGATCAGTTCGGTCTCCGTGAACGACACCCGTTCGGTGAGACGTTTGAAGAACGGTGACTCGCGATCGATGCTATAGCGACCGTCTGACTTGTTGACGATGAAGCCGCAGTCGCGGAAGAACTCAAGGTAATAGTAACAGTTTCGGCGGGAGATACCTAAGCGTTCGCAGATATCTTCCACCCGATAGCCCCGGCTGCCAGCCAGTAGCAACATCATGTCAAGTTCTCGTTCTAATTTATCGTGACGCATGGTTTTTTGTTTTAGAGGAAGGATTTTTTCGAGGAAGGAGGAAGGACGAAGGAGGAAGGATTTTATCGAGGAGTGTGGAGTGAGGAGTGTGGAATTTTCGAGGAGTGTGGAGTGAGGAGTGTGGAGTGAGATATGTTTTAAGAACAAGTGACTTTGTATATGATAACAGTATCTCTGTACTATTCTCACTCCACACTCCTCACTCCACACTCCTCGAAAATTCCACACTCCTCATTCCACAAAGTTCAAGGAAAGTTCTTCGTTTCCCAGCAGGTTATAGCTCATGCGGTGGTAGGGCGTGGTGCCATACTCCCGGATAGCGGCGCGGTGTTTCTTCGTGGGATACCCTTTGTTACTCTTCCAGTCGTATTGCGGGTACTCCTCTGCCAGACGGTCCATATAGTCATCCCTATATGTCTTGGCCAGGATACTGGCGGCCGCAATAGAGAGGTATTTCGCATCGCCCTTGACGATGCAGGTATGGGGAAGGGCGGCACATGAACCCGTAGGCTCGGTAGGACATCGGAGATAGGGTCTGAACCTGTTCCCATCCACGATGATGGCTTCCGGGCGTACCGTGAGCTGGTCTAAGGCGCGGTGCATGGCAAGGATACTGGCTTGGAGGATATTGATCTTATCGATCTCCTCGGGGGTGACGACACCCACAGCCCAGGCGAGGGCATCGCGTTGGATGATCTCTCGCAGGTAGTGCCGTTTCCTGTCGGTGAGCTGTTTCGAGTCGTTCAGCTCCGCGTTCTGATAATCTTCGGGGAAGATCACGGCAGCAGCATATACACTGCCTGCCAAGCAGCCGCGACCAGCCTCATCGCAGCCAGCCTCCACCAACCCCTTATAGTAATGACTTGCTAACATAATTATTATTCTATTCTCGCTGAAGGATATCCCTCCTTAATGGAACGAGGGGGATTGCTGAACCTATTACTGAACACATTACTGACCCCACCCCTACCCCTCCCCTACAAGGGAGGGGAGTACCGTGCGGCATGGCTCTTTACAGTATCCTCGTACCGTCGCACCTCTGTACCTCTGCGCCCCATACCTCCGTACCCTCTCCCCCTCCCTTTGGGAGGGTCGGGGTGGGCTCTTACAGCACTCTCAGGTGCGTACTGCCCTTGGGCATTGCTGCGGGAGGAGTGACGGCAGGTTTCACAATCTTACTGGTGAAAGGAGCGATTTCCTCAGCCGTATCATTCTGACCGTCGGCACCGTTCTGGTTACGTTTGAGCGAATAGCCCTGCGGGAGAATATAGTCACCCGTGATAAAATAGTGATTGGAGACACAAGTCTTCGCCTTCTTCATATCCGTCCTGTTGATATCGTAGGCCAAACGTCCTGCCTCCACACTCGATTTGATGAGTTTGTTGATGGGGACATTCATATTGAACTGCAGGAATGCAGGAATCTCGATGTCGCACTTGGAACGTACCGTGGGGATGCACTCCTGGAACGTCCAGTCGTATAGAAAGGTGGGGCGCGTGCTGGTGATGTTGTACTGGTATTCGATGATGCTGCCAGCCTCGACATCCGGCACCACGACATGCATCACCATATAGCTGTCGTTCACACGCTCGGTGGCGAAGGATGTTGTCTCCACCGTTCTCTTTACAACCTTACCCTTGGCATTCTTGGTGAACACCCTGATCTTCATGTCTGTGATCTCATCACGGTTGAAATTCCTCTCGTCATCAGCATTGAAATAGGTGATGTCGATATTGGCATGCCGGGCACCCTCGGGTTTGAGGATCTTTGTGCGCAGACGGAACTCGTACTTCACAAGGGTGTTACTGTCATCGATCATATTCTTTCCGAAGTCATCGATGTTTCCCCACCCCAGTTCGATATCCGTACGGTTGTTGTTCTCTACCTGGTCAGACAGTTGGTAGGTGGCCTTCATCGTCTTACAGAGGATGAGGGCATCGGCATCAACGGCATCACCCCAGCCGACATAGTCCCATTCCAAACTCGATGGTTTCCCGAACTTCTCGTTGGGTAGCTGTGCATGTGCTGTGGTTGTGCATGTCAGGAGGGCTGCCACCGCGATCCATAGTTTCTGAATAGAAATTTTCATATCATTAATCGTTATATTGTTAATTCCCTGGATGCCCTGTGGGCAGGGTTGTTATTTGTTGCTTAACTGATGAACATACTTCACGGGAACAGCCTCACCCTTGAGGATGTCGGCGAACTCACGGGGTTTGATCGTCACTGCCCCCTTCATGAACTCGGGCACGTTGTAGCACTTCATGAACTGCAAGTGGTAGTCGGGATCGCTGCAAGGCAGTTCAAAAGGCTTCGTCCATCGCCCCTGCTTGTCGATATGGGTGAAGAACGGACGCGTATATTCACCGTCGTGCCTACGACTGCTGAACACCATCCAACGACCGTTGCTCGACCACGAGTGGTAGCTCTCGGTATCGTTCGAATTGATCTCCTTCAGTGCACGCGCCGCATTCGTGGTGAGGTCGATGGCCCAAAGATCACCGTCGCGGTGCCAGATATGGAACACCCCGTACTTTCCCATGGTGAACACCAGCCAGCGACCGTCGGGAGAAACCCGTGGCAGGGTGGCACTCATATCCATCGCTGCAGCATCGAACACCAATTCGCGCTCGCCGAAGGTCATGGTCTTGGGATCGAACGACTTCCGGTAGATATTGTACTTCACCTCCTTACGCCGTTTGATGACATCCTTGCCATGCTCGATGCCGGGCTCGTATTCGAAGTGGGCACTGCAGTAGTAGAGGGTCTTACCATCGGGAGCCCAGCAGGGGAACACCTCCAACTCCGTGGTATCGTTTTCCAAGTTCATCACCTCGTTCCTTTCCACATCATAGACAATAAGGTCGCTCTCCGCATCAAACACTTCGATCTTGTTCGGATCCGTGACCTGGAAGATCTGACTGGTTTTGTTTGTGGAATAGACAATGAGGTTGAGCCAGGGATGCCAAGCCGGATAGACGCCCGCCGAGAGGATGGAGTCGTTGCGCATATTAATCTTCCGCATCTTCCCGTCGTAGGCGATGAGGGTGCCACCGAGGTTCTGACGGGCATGGAACTGCATGCGCCTGGGATTGTATTGCTGGTAGTTATGACAGTTGATGCACTGTCCTTTACCCTGTCCTTCCTCTGAGCACAGGATATTGTCATAGATCACACTCTCGTCGTAGTTCTCCAAGCATCGCTGACTGATGGTGAGTTCCTCGTAGCTTACATACGACGGGTAGATGAGTCGGTAGCTGAGGTAAGGGTCGATACTGTCGTTCGACACAAAGATATTGAAGGGCTTATACTTCGTCCACTGTCCGTCGTAACGGGCATACACCTCCACGCCGATTTTCTTTCCCGTAGCCTTTGCTACGAGTCGCTGCCAGTCATCGGCTTCTGGCTGTATCTTCTTACCTTCCAGCAGCAGTTCCTCACCATCGGCAGTGAGCCGTGCCACCATCCGTTCGGCCTCACGACTCATCTGGAACGTCAGCGGTGCCATATTTACCGGTACCGTGACATCCCGGTAGTCGGGGTATATGTTTGGCTGCACCTTCGACTCAGCATAGTTCTCCGGCAGTTGTGGACTGCATGCTGCAATCAACGTCACCAACGACAATAACAATAATGCTTTCTTCATTGATTCTTCTTTCAACTTTTTGATTTCTCAAATGCCTCTTCCATTTTTCTCTACGAATTGGACGAATTAGGCAAATTACTCATTAATCGAATGCCTCTTCCTTTTTACTCTACGAATTGGACGAATTAGGCAAATTACTCATTAATCGAATGCCTCTTCCTTTTTACTCTACGAATTGGACAAATTAGGCGAATTTCTAATCACTTAGCCTTTCTCCCTCCCTTTGGGAGGGCCGGGGTGGGCTTTCCTTTGGGAGGGCCGGGGTGGCCTCTACATATATATAAAGTCCTCCGTCAGGAAATACTCGTAGAAATAGGTGTCGCCATAGAGGGGATAGAGGGCGGCACGTGCCTGATTGATATCCTTGCCGTCGTATCGCTCCAGCATCGTGGCGAACTGATCGAAGCGGGTTTTGACATCATCATCGACAGGAGCTTCGAACGGTGCCTTCCCCTCATTGTAGGTGAAGAGCCAGGCTGCCTCCTGATAGTAGCGTGGAACGGGATTCCCCGGATGCAGGTTCAGGTATCTGGCAAAGCACCGCCAGAATGAACTGCTGTCCTTTGTCCAGAGTGATGCCAACAGGCACTGCTCCTGGAAATAGGGGTCGTTGCTGTCCATCTGCGACAAGTGGTTCATCACATATCGCTCCGCATAGCCATTGTCGGCACCCACCATATCCGGATAGCGCATCATGTGGAGGATCGGGCCTGTCTCAGGATTGGCACGTAACAGTTCCGGCTGTTGCTGCAACATCTCAAGATTCCTTGCCCACTCTCCGTGGAACAGCGTATGCTTGAGCAGTTCGGTATATTTGTACATTGCTTTCGTCTCACCCGTCATCAACGCTCTCCGCGCCATATATTTCAGGTGTTCCACACGCCATCCGTACTCCACACCGCCCTCGATGCACATGTGGTGACAGTCGTTCATCATCCCATAGTGGTAGTAGATCATGTTGCCCACCAACATCGATGCCGGGATAGGAAATGGCGAAGTAGGCTTCGCTGCCCCGTTGCGGTAACGGTACATCTCCGTACTCTGGCGACCTAACCGTGACAGGGCCAGGTTTCTCATCATCACCACCGAACGTGTCGGGATATTCTGCTGCTTGGCAGCTTCCGCCAAGACATCCTCCCAACGTGACAGCTCCACGAAATATTCCATGGCCACCTCACGGTGGAAACTCTCATCCTTCATCCAGGCGGTCCAAACACCATAGACCGTTGCCGCCAGGACAACGACTACCGCAGCATATCGCCACCATCCCTTTGACAACTGGAAAGATTTCTTTGTCTGGGCGGCCTTCTTGTTCTTCCTATCCTTCCTGCCGACAACCGTTTTCTGCGCCACGGTCTCCCGGGTCTGCCACTGCCCCAATACAAGAATGACGAGGCATGCGGCGAGCAGGGCATAGGGGATATAAAGTTCGGTATTCTCCTCAAGGATCTTGAAGGTAGGCAGTGCCGTCCACCACAGGTTCACCTTGTTCGTCTGGTAATAGACATAGTGATAGTACAACAGGGGCACGGCCACTACGAGCAGCACCGCCAAGAAGCAGTGGGCTGCTGCCTGCCAACGCTCATGATCGAGCCGCCAGCACCATAGTCCCATCAGCAGCACAGCCGCCAGGGCATACGAGCCAATGAGGGGATAACCCGCCACGGCTGTCACCACCAATAACACACGTCGCCAGAGCCGGTGTGCCGACAAAGCACGATAAGCCCACAGCAGGGCGACGATGACCGTCACGCCCACTGTGGCATCAAAATACCAACCTTTCAGTTTGATGGGATAGATCCAGTATCCCATCTGGACATTCGCCGCCAGCAACAGGGCGACAGGCACCAAAAGCAACAAAGTCCAGGGTTTACCTACACGGAACGTGCGCCGCATCAGTTCCATGAGTAGATACCACCACACACAGAGCACCGCCACGCCACACACAGGGTAGTATAGCAGCTGCGTAAGGAAACAGCCCACATACGTGAGCAGTCCTCCGGGTGCCACCATCTGCTGACGGAAAAACAAAGGGGTGTCCAGGAACAGGTTCTGTTCCTGGATCTTCCACAACACATAACGCTCGTAGCCTAACAGCAACGCTGCCACGACTATCAATGCCAGGAGCCACACCACAGGGGTGGAATACTCCTTACACTTACGGATGATTGACGGGATAGCCATTATTGAACGATGATCTTTCTGGATGTGCCATCGGCACTGCGTTCTATGCAGACGCCATGGGGGTTATTGACTCGCCGACCTTGGAGGTCGTAATAGGTCTTAGGGCCTGCTACAGGGTCTTGTGTGAGTTCCTTGATGCCCGTACCACCACCCTCTAACTTGAAGACATAGGTGGCGATGCTCTGTGTAGGGAGGTCAACAACGAGACGAGGTGTGGGCTCTGCCACCTCGATGGGGTATTTTTGACAGAGTTCCTCAGAGGCATTACCCCACGACAGCATGACGTCACCGCTTACGACGTTGAAAGGCAGTTTGATGATGAAATCACGATCGGAAACTGTGGCATTGATGGCCATGATGATGAGGGAGTCGCCCTTGATGAAGGCAGATGCCTCGAAAGCAGCATTGGTAGTGAGGTCGAAGGTGCATGTGGATTTCAAGAGCGTGGAACCAGTGACATTCTTGGCAAAATGTGAATACACATAAGCACGGGGAAGCAATCGGTTCTTCGTCTTGTTGGCATCACCATATTTGGCCTCACCTGTGCTGACAAAAGCCCAGTGAGCACGCATATACCAATAGATATAGCCTGTGCAGCCAGCCTGTAGGCATTCGTTCACCTCCTGAGCAAACTCTAACTGCTCTGCCCAGTTAGGCAGACGGTCACCGATATTGTCGGATACGGAGTGCTCCGTCATCCACACCTCCTTGCCATATTGTGCCGCCTTCTTGGCAGCATTCTTCAGGTTGACAAGTGGTGGATGACCGTAAATATGTCCTGCTATGATATCTACCTGATCACGGGCTACGGGATCATTCAGCAGGGTATTGGAATAGTTCGGATCGAAGCCTAAGGGCTCGGCACTGATCAGGCGCACGCCTTTGTATGTCTCACGGTCGAGCATGTGGGCATAGTTCTTCACCAGTTCTAACTGCTCATTGGGAGTATAGAGGCAACCGGAATAGTCCACCCACCAGTCGGGCTCGTTCTGTACAGACACGGCATCCACATCGACGCCATGCTGGTGCATCCATTTCAGGAAGCTATTCATCCAAGGGAAAAACTTCTCGTAGCAGTCTTTGCGAAGACGTCCTTCCTGATTTCCCTGACTGTCTGACTTACCACCCTGAGCCGTTCCGTTGGTCTTGTAATCACCTGGAGGCGACCAAGGGGTACCGAAGACGATACCGCCACGTTCCTTGACGATCTTGGCGGAGGGCAGGGAGCCGTTCCAGTCGTAGGGGGTATCCCAATTGTTCCACTCCTTCACCTTGACATCTCCCTCGAAATTGGGTGAGATCTCCATGCGCATGATGTTCAGTCCAATGGCGGATTCATCGCCATAGAGCAGTTTCACTGGCTGGGTGTCGTTGGCAAAGGGCTCCATAGCACCGTAGCAGCAGGCTGCTCCAAAACCTGTAATCGTCTGCAGACGGTCGTTGGACACAGTGATGGTGACCTTGGCTTTCGCACCAGCCGTCATGACGACCGCAAGGGTAAAGACAAATAGAATGATTCTTTTCATTGATTGAATATTTGATAGTACACTACTTTACATTAAAAAGTATGATGCAAAGGTAATGAAAAACGGGAGAAGCACAAAAGAAATTGACATTTTCTTGATAAAAAAGATCCGGCCTTGAAAAAGACCGGATCCCATTATCTCAGAATGTCTTCTTTGTTTGTCAAAAGACAAGTCATTCTTACTTCACGATATACTTGCTGCCGTTCTTCACAACGATGCCCTTGTACTCCTTAGAAACACGCTGTCCAGCGAGGTTGTAGGTAGCACCAGAAACCTGGCTGTTGCCATTGGTGTAAACACCCTTAATACCAGTACCGTCGTCGAATACGTGAGGTGTATCACCAGAACCCTCCTTCACGTAGAAGTTCTGCTTGCCAGTCTGATCGATCAGAGACTCTGTACCATCCTCAGTCTTCCAAACAACATCCTTGATATGATACTCGTTAGCATCCTTGATCTCAGCCATGTTGAAAGCGATAGACTTGAAAGTGTTCAAGTAGCCGTTATTCTGAGATCCATTGCACTCGTTAGGAATAGTGAAGGTAGCGCTAAACTCCTGCCAATCCTCAGTGAAGTTCACGTCACCGATGGCTGCCCAGTGGATATAGTTACCAGGCATCTCATGACACTGAGTGGACGTTTTAGCAGGAATAGAACTCTTATACTTGAACGAGAGAACAGTTACCTCACCAGCATCGAGTGTACGGTTGGCAACAATCCAGAACTGGCTGTCCCAAGGCTGACCTGTACCTGCTGTGATTCCAGCAGCCTCGTCTGCAGGACGCTCACTTGCTGTATCGTCACGCTCCGGAGCCTTCACCACAACCTCTGTGGGGTTCGGGTTGATCTCAACCGGTCCCTGAGGAGTATCACCCTCAATCTGAACGAAGTTGATAGACTTGAACTCTGTATCCAAAGTAATCTGCCATACACCTGCTGCGGGCAGCTTAATCTTCGCATTGGATCCCTCGGTATAATCATTCCAATAGTCATCACCACTCTGAATAGCGCCTGAAGGCTTGATAGTAGCAGCCTTGAATGAGCCATCGTGACCACGAACGGTAGAGATCATGATTTCATTCACCCATGTATCAGGCTTACCAGCCTCACCCACGGTAGCGATGAGTGTGCCGTCACCACCATCTTCGAACTCGATGGCGTTGTCGAAATCATACTCGATACCAGCAGCAGCATTTGAAGAAGCTACAAAGAAGCCATGGTCAAGTTTCATCTCACAGATAGAGAGGTCGTCGAAGAAGAAGTCGATAGCATTCTTATTCTGTGGGTTCAGGTTGAAGGCAATAGACCATCCCTCATCGTTACCACCGCTGGGCCAAGAAACAACTTGGTCGTACTCCTGCCACTCGGTTGTGAAGTTAATGTCACCGATAGCCACATAGTGCATGTAGTCAGACGGGTTCTGATGGTGGATCTGCGTATTGGTAGTAGCAGCCTCTGAAGCCTTGTAGCGGAAGTGAACCTTTACTTGCTCACCCGGTTTGATTCTTCTCGGAGCCTGAATCCAGAACTGGTTGTCCCATGCAGAAGGATCACCCTCTGTGTCAGCAACCTGTCCATGCACAACGAATACCTTACTGCCGTCAACCTCTTCGATCGTAGCGGGGAACGGATCCCAACCACCATCATTATTCATGTTGTGGCCTTTCTCCTTGCCCCAGGCACATATCTTGTAGTTATTCTCCTGATCATTGAAAGCTACATTGGCAAGATCGCCCCATGGAGTCTCGGCATCACCATTGGTGAGCAGTTCAACCCACTCAACAGGACGCTGGTTAGCACGCTCCTCATGGGTAATCTTCAGATAGGCGATGTCCCAAGAGCCAACAAAGCCACCGCACTGCATGAGGATGTTACCATCGCTACTTGTAGCCTCATAATCAACAGTACCCTCTACCCAATCAGTCGTGATGGGGAAAGCACCGTAAGGTGTTTGACCAAAGCCAAGCATTGATACGTTCTCAGCATGGTCACCCTTAATTTTGAAGTGAAGGGTATAAACAACGCCAACCTCAGCATTTACACCACCAATCGGGAAGAACTGGCAGTCCCAAGTAGGATCAGTAGCTTCAGTACTTTCAAAGTGGAGGCATCCGTCCTTAATAGAGAGGCGTGCTTTTGCAGACTCACTGCCACCCCAGCTGTTTGGGAAGTTCCACTCAGAGATGTCGGTGTACTTTGAGAAGTCAACTTCTGCGTCAACCTTCTCCACCGCTTTTACTCCCAGGAAGCATGCCATGAGAGCAATCAGAGTAAATAGTTTCTTCATAAGATAAATAATTAAGTTAATAAATAAAGGATAAATAAAAATGTATTTTGAGAGACGATTGCCAGGAAAATCAGATTGATTCCTTTTCTCGCTGACAATCATCTGTCAGTTCAGAGTTACTTCCCGCTTAATGCATCACAGAAGGCCTTATAGGTGGCATTACGCACCCAGTCCTTGCTCTTGGTATCGATCGTCCAAAGACCTACAGGATCACCCGTATCTGCCATATTGCCCTTACAGATACCAGCCTGCTTGTCGTGCGGAATCTTGTTCATGTAGGTTCTGATGACCTTACCATAGTAGTCTGCTAACTTCTGACGCTGCGCTTCGGAGATATCCTTGGCAGCCACATTGGCACCAGAAGCATCCTGATACTTGATGTCGAAGTTAGAGAGGCGGATGAGTTTACCCGTGGAAGCCAGATTATCAAGCAGAGTATTCAAAGAGGCCTCATTGGCGGCCTGCTTGGTAGCATCTTCACTATATGTAAGATCTAACTTGGCATTGATACCGTCGATCTTGGCACCTTTGGCATCCCAGATATTGATCCAGTATTTCAGACTTTCCAACTTCTTCTGATCAGCAAGACCAGACTCGCTGATAAAGAACTTCAGCGCAGCAGGATCACCACCATACTCCTCGAAAGAGGTTTTCGCCACCTTTGATACAACCGGAGCATAGTTCTCACTGCCAAGGATATCCTGCCAGAAGATGCTCTCCGTAGAGTGCTTGATGTCGTACATGCCGTTCTCCATTTCTGTATTACTGTCGATGGGCTCGTCGATCAAATCGAAGGTCTTGATACGTCCTTCGTTGATCTTCATCAGTCCGTCGCACCATGCATTGATGGCATAGTTAATGGTATCGGTCTTCTCTTGAGCCGTCTGCTGACGGTGGTTGTCGGGATAGTAGCCAACCTCTACCTTCTGGATATAGAAGACGGGAGAAGGACCGTTCTCGACTCTCAAGTAGCCTTCGGTCTCACCAGGAGCGCTTTGAGCCTCCACCACCAACTTAGTCCACTTACCAGCCTTGAAAACCCACTTTCCATCAGGACCGGAACCGTTCACCTTATTACCGGAGAAATAAATATTGAAAGAACCATCCCTGTCGGCCTTCACCCAGAAAGTGATGGTGTATTTGGCGAGGGGATCCACCTCAAAGCCTTCGATAATGCGCACCTTGGCCCTGGCACCAATTCTGAGGGTGTTCTGGTCATCATATTTGGCAATGGTAGCACTACCGCTTTCAATGGTACCCGTATAGTTTCCTACAGGCAGCTCGTTGAAGTTGACCGATTTACCTTCCACGTAGTCCACCGGGATTTCAATGGGCGCAGTGAGGGTGTTCAGCCACTCATCGGCCTGATTGGCATTGGCAAAGATTGGACTTCCATATACCTCATAACCAATCTCCTCCACATGGGAGAGAAGATCACTCATATCGAGGAAGTTCATCACACCCTTGGCATTAATAATTGTACCTGACATCAGGGATGTACCGAACGCTACATTGTCGAAGTTGGTTACAGCAGCAGCATGATCCAATTCCTGCTTGTTGAAGTCGGACACCTTGAGCATGGCACCAAGAGACATATTGGGATAGGCATCCTTGTTGATATAGCTCTTGATGGGGTTCAAGTCGTTATACGACTCCACGTAAGAGGGATCTGGCTGAGCAGTGAAATTGTCAGTCTCATTATAGTCGGCACAGGAAGTGATGAGCATGGAGTGAAGAGTGAAGAATGCTGTGCACAGCAAACCCTTCATCACACCCTCTCTCAATCTTCTTCCTAATACAAATACTTTTCTTTGTTCCATAGTTCTATATATTTTATAGTGGTAGCAAATTCTTCATTCTTCACTCTTCATTCTTCACTCTTCACTCTTCACTCTTCACTTATTTAAGATATCTGGGTGAGAAGAAGACCTTCTTGTTTGACTCACGTGTCTGAATAACGAGTGTATCAGTGCTGGAAACCTGAATATTGCTGTTCTGGAAATTCACGTCGTAAGCCAGACGGAGGATGTCACGTTCATCTGCTTTACCCTCGCCTTGCCACTGGTAATCCTTATATTCGGGACGACCGCTGCCTTTGACAATGAACTCACCGGAACCGGAGGCTGTCACATTCTCATCATCGGTGGATACCGTACACTGGTTGCCATTGAATGTAAGAATGAGGTTACAGGAAACGGAGGCTCCAGAGGTCTTGAACGACACGGGGAAAATAGCCTGCGTCATGTTCTTGGTCATGATGCCACAGATTTCATCATTTTGGTTCACCGGGTTCTCCTTATAATGTTCGAGGTCGGTATTCACCAGTGTCAGATCCTTACGAACAACCTTGTTCGTCACACCATTTTCCGTCACATTGTCAACACCGCGACGAATATACTTACCCTGCCAGGGATTCATATACTTCACGCAGTAGAGAACATAGTCCTTGGCCAGAATCTCCCAGTCGTCTGTATTCGTCCGGGAGGGTGTCAGACCTTCGCGGGGTTGCCCTGTGAGGATATGGTCGATGCCTTTCACGTTCTTCATCACAAGGGGGATCACGTATGTGTTCTCCACGGCTTTGGCATCATTGAAGAACGCATCGGTGAACTGTACTTCGACATAACCGCGTGGATCGCCACTGTAGGGAATGACATTCGACAAAAGGTTGTAGTAGTTGGATGGCATGGGCAGCACAGGTGTTGACGGGTTTCCTGCATCATCCACAAACCACAGGTTATTGCAGAGTGTCTCATCGACAGCAATGTCAACGTATGCATCACGTCCACTGTAGGCTCCACCCATGGTTGACCAAATCCGGCATTTATGCTCGTTGTCGAGCGTATTGTCGTAGATGTCGTTACCAAGTACGAGTGTGCGCACAGGGAACTGATAGGCGAAGTAGGCGGTGGTGCCTTCCTCATAGTCGGGGAACTCATGATCTGAGTTATAGCAGGAAGTGAAGAGTAAAGAGTGAAGAGCGAAGAATGCTGCATACAGCGATCCCTTCATCACACTCTTTCCAATTCTTCTTCCTATTTCAAATATTTTTCTCTGTTCCATAGTTCTATATATTTATTTATAGCGGTAGCAAATTCTACACTTTTCATTCTTCACTCTTCATTTGCTTAATTCCAACCCTTGTTTTGCTTGAGGTTGCTCCATTTAAGAACTTCGCTCTTTGGGATAGGACCATAGCACTGATAAGAGCTATCGAACACACGCTTCTCGACTTCAATGAGCTTATAGGTGAGTTCACCTGTATCGTCGTTACGGCTAATCTCTACACCCATCACAGGCTCATCAAGCGGCAGCAGCCAACGACGGAGATCCCAGAAACGCTTGTTCTCGAAGCAGAGTTCCAGACGACGTTCATTGCGGATCAGGTTTGTCATCTTTGCCTTGTCATTAGCACACTCCTCAAGATAAGCATCACCCTCAGGAAGCGGACGGCCAAACTCATCTGTTCCTAATCCGGCACGAGTGCGGATGGCCTTGATCACATCATAAGCCGTGTAACCCACACCGGTAGGATCAGCCTTGGGCCCCCAGGCATCGTTGGCAGCTTCTGCGTATGCCAAGAAGATTTCCGTATAACGGATACGGGTATAGATATGCTGCTGCTCAATGAGGGAGCTTGACAGCGGACTGACATCATCGCGGAGCAGTTTCTTCAAGTAATAGCCTGTACGTGTGGAATAAGGGCCGTAGTTGATGTTATCATCATACTCTACAACACCTTGATCGCTCACTTTGGGGTAGGATCCCGTAATAATCTCAGTCTTTCGGAATGTGGTGCCGTTCGTGATCACATTGTCAGCAAGACGCAGGTCACGGTTAGCATACGGATTCTTCGGATCATAACCGGAATTAGGATCAGTGATAGGACGACCACTACGCATGGGGAAGGCATCAACGAGATTCTGGGAAGGATTGACACGTCCCTGTCCATACAGTGTTGGCGGGAAATTATCCCTTTCCTGAGTGGCGTTCTTATGACGGTCTTCACGCCAGAGGATCTCGGGCATCTCCGATGCGTTGGGCTCCAGCTTGCTCTTGTTCTTATACCAAGTGCTGCCAGTTGGGTCAAACCCTTCCAATCCTCCGATACGCTTCAGCACATCGGCACAAAGCTTGGCGGCTTCAGCCGAAGTCACACCACTCTGTTCACGGAATGCCGGACTTGCTGCGAGCAGTGCAACCTGTGCCTTGACAGCCTCAGCACATCTTCCCGACATGAGGTTCTTAGCCTTGAGACCAAACACGAGGTTATAGTTGGAGACATTTGCACCGAGTGCCCTGTACTTGGCAGGAATAGCATCTTCACTACTGATATCTTCATAATCTATCGGAAGATAGAACATAGCACTGTCACAGTCGGTATAAATCTGCTTCACACAATCGGCAAAAGTGGCACGCGGGTTGTTAAACTGAGAACTACCATCTTCTGGCGTGGTCAGCAAAGGCACGCCGTAGAGTATGCCATCATCTGCATAGCCGCCATGAGCCTGCAACAGATAAAAATAGAAGACGGCACGCAGGCCAAAGGCCTCACCCTTCAGGCGGTCGATGAACATCTGCTGCTTCGATGCAGCACTGGGTGCCCATTTCACCTTGTCAACGATCGTGAAGAACTTATTGACATACTGGATACCATCCTTGCAATTGTCCCAAACAGAAACGGGGTTGTTGTCAGATGCCCAGCTACCGGTAGCCATATTCAGGTAATTGCTGTTTGTCAGATTGGTGACAGCATCATCTGTGGCTATGTCGGTGACTGTAGTGGTGAGATAAGGAAGTCGGTCATAGCCATACATCAACAAGCCATGAGCATACTCTGACTCCTCGTACATGGCATCCTCCTGTCGCGTATTCTCATCTGCCGGCGTAAAGATGTCTTCACATGAGCTAAGGAGCGCAGTGCTAAATAATAACAGACAAACGATAAATGATAAACTTATCAGGTGTCTTTTATCTTTTGGGGTAATCATAATTCTTATTTCTTAATTATTAATACGTTTAGAGAGTTACCTTAACACCGAGATTATAGAAACGAGTCTGAGGTGCGCTGGCAACGCTTGTCTCCATCAGCTTACGGTTCTTTGAGATCGTAAGGAGATCGTTTCCGCTCAAATAAATAGAGAGTGCATTCACCCATTTTCCTGCAAACATCTCCGAAGGGAAGTCGTAGGTAAACTGCACCTTGCGAAGGTTGAAACGGTCGGTGCTGTACATCCAGAAGGTGGAAGCAGCCGCGTTGTTGTTCGAACTTAGTGTTGTCAGACGGGGATGAGTAGCAATATCGGCTCTCTCGGGAGTCCAACGACCCAAAGCATTTACAGAATACTTGGCTTCTCCACTCATATAATAGTAGCCATTGTTCTTCATTGCGTGTCCACCGAACTGACCATTTCCAAGGACGAAGAGCGTGAAGTTCTTGTACTTGAGCGTGAGGTTGACACCCATTGTCCAAGGCGTACCGATGCTACCCAAAGGATTATTGTTGGTAGGATTGGTAGTAGGATTGCCATTCGCATCCAAGACGGTAATGGTGCCGGAATTGCCAAGGACGACCATGTCCTTGTTGTCGAGTCTTCCATCGCCGTTCACGTCTTCGTACTTCAAGTCACCCGGTTGGATGGCACCGCCGATGGTCGGTGTAGGAAGGGATTTCTTCAATTCGTACTTTGTGACACCATCAGCATTGGTGGAGATATTAAAATCATCGGAAGAGTAGAAGCCCAGACACTTGTAACCCCAAAGGGCATCAAGATCCTGACCCTCGGTGAACTTGTTGGGTGCAATAGGATCGATGGTTTCATCATACTTCTTCCACTTGGTCTTGAAATAAGTACCAACGAAGCCGAGTTCAGCATATACCTGACCAAACTTCTTCTGTGCCTTCACACTGAAGTCAATACCCTTACGGTTTTGGATATTGTTATTGATAGCTGGTCTGAACGAACCACCGGAAAGACCTCCTGACATATAGGACGGGAATGAAGTGGGGTTCTGGATAATAAAGCCATCCATATCCGTATTGAAGAAGGTGATGTCGGTGCTGATCAACTTATTGAAGAACGAACCACGTAAGCTGACAGACCATTCCTTGCGGTGAATGAAGTCAAGCGACGGGTTGGCACCCATTTGAGAATATGTGATATTCGTGCTCACACCTTCATTCCAAGAGAAGCTACCACCAGCGGTGTTCCAACTGGCATCGTAGAGATAATAGTACTTGTCGCTCATAAAGACATCGATATCCTCGTTCAGGTTACTATAAGATGCGCTGAGCATCAAGTCATCAACGAAACTACCCTTCATGAAATTCTCCTTGGCCATATTCCATCCAATGGTGAAAGAAGGTGAGATGGCTTCACGGTTTCCTTCAGGAAGACGCGAAGAATGAACACCTGCAAAAGCGGCTTCGGCAAAGTAACGACCCATGAAGTCGTATCCTCCCATCAGACCAATGTTGGCATTGGTATAGCGATGGTATGCGCCACTGGCTGTAGTGGTGTACATATTAGCGAGCAGCATTCCTGTAACATGATGTCCACCAGCAAAGGTGTTGTCATAGTCGAAATGTCCATTCCAACTGATGGTCTGGCGATATCTCGTGTCTGACATGGACATGTGGCCTGTCACGACCTCATCGTTCTGCTGAGTAAGGGCAACAATAGCATCCTTCGAGTTATAGTTACTCCATGTAGGAATGAATACAGCATACGAGTTGTTATACGAAAGACTGTAGTTAGCGGCATAGTCGATAGAGAACAGCGTCTTGAAAGACAATCCTTTCAGGAACTTGCTCATGTCATAGTCGATACCAGCATCAAACTGGAACTGACGACTTACACCTCTTGTCTTACCTCCGAAATAGCAGTCGGCAATGGCGTTGGACTGAGTGGTTTTAGTACCGCCGGGGAAGAATTTCCCATCCAGCAGGTTCAGCGACTTTCCTAAAATAGCCAAAGCCTTGGAGGCGTTAGGATCAACCATATCAATAGAGATCAGCGGTGCAGCGTTTTCCGGGAAGTTAGGCCTACCCAGTCCGGTGTTCTGGTAGCTCTCATTATAGCCGGCAGCCTCTCTCCAGAAATTACCCTTGTTACTGTTGGCATTGTAGAAGGTTGCACTCACATTAGCATAACCTTTGACCAGCTTATTGATGACAAGGTCAACATTACCACGAACGCTGAAACGATCGGTGTAGTTATCCTTAGCCGGACCGAAGTTAATGAGATCCTCGAAGCGATAGTAGTTAATGTTCGTGTAGAAGTGGGCACGCGTACCACCACCCTGAATCTCCAATGTTCCCTCCGAACGGTTATATGCCTTACGCACATATTCATCGGAAAAATAGTTGACATTAGGATAGCGGTAGGGGTTGAGACCAGAAGCGTGGTTGTAGATATCCATCTGACTGTACCTCGGGGTGAGACCATCATTGAGACGGGCCTCATTATAGAGTGTCATGTACTGAGCAGATCCGAGGTATTCAGGAAAATCCTTGGCAACATGGAAACCGGTGTTCGCGTTGGCGGTGATCTGCAGACCATCTACCTTACCACGTTTGGTCGTGATCAGAATGGCACCTTTGGCACCCTTGGCACCGTAGAGGACGACAGCCTGTGCACCCTTGAGGAAGGTGATCTGTTCAATTTCAGATGGAAGCACGTTGTTAGACGGGCGCTTCACACCATCGATAATAACGAGTGGCAGGTTACTGTTGTCATTATTGTCCAAACGCTCGTTGTCCATACCCCAAAGGTTGTTACCATTCCATCCACCGACAAGGGCATACATGTCTTCAAGACTACTCACTGTGTAGTCCTTCTTCTGCAGCTCTTCCATGTCAACGTATGAGACACCTCCGAGAAGATGGTCAGGATCCTTGTCGCGGTAAGCAACATGGACTTTCTTTTCTACCACGACAGAATCAGTGCCGTCAGCGACCTGGGCATTGACCGTCAGTGGCGATACTGCTGCCATGGCAAGGAGAAATATGTTTGTTTTCATTCTTTTCATATTCATTATTATTATAGCGGTAGCAAATTTTTCACTTTTCACTATTCACTTTACCTTATTACCATCCCGGGTTCTGGGGGAATCCTTCGTATAGGTAAATATCCTTGTCTGGAAGCGGGAACCAGTAATGCTTTGACTCCAGACGACGAGTGATCAGATCCTCCCGATGGAAGTTACCAACCTTTGCGTCCTTGGGATCATGATCCTTAAACCAAGCATCTGTTTCCAAACGCTCAAACTCGTGTGAATACTTCACCGTATAAGGAGGCTCTGTCAGAAGGAGCCATCTCTGGAGGTCACACCAGCGGAAACCCTCGAAGGCAAGCTCCACGGCGCGCTCACGGCGTACTTCGTCAATGAAGTGCTCACGAGTATCACGAAGATTGGCAGCCACATGCTCCATGGGATAATCAGTAGAGTTGACACGGTCGCGGAGGGCATTGATGGCCTCAACAGCCGAGTAAGACGGACAATATGTAGGTCTGTCGTTCAGCTCACTGGCACTTGTGGCGATGGCAGCCCTCGCTTCGGCATACATCAGATAGACATCGGCCAGTCGCATGTAAGGCAGATAACTTTCAAAGTTATACTCCCAATCGTACCATTTGTCACCCTCATTACACTGGTGAGGAGTCAGTTTCTGGATGAAATAGCCTGTGCTGCTGGCATCGGCAACAGAGCGCATGGCTCCTCCTGTGTAAAGGGTGCAATAGTCATGCTTCTTCTGTTCTGCGGTTAGAGCGTCAGTACTGAGCACATAGTGGAAGCCGTCAAAAATAATGTCATGATAGAATCGCGGATCACGATCCTTGTAAGGATGTTCGGGATCCCATCCTGATTCCGGGTTCAGCACCAGTTCACCGTTCCGCACCAGATAGATAGGCTGTCCGTTGGCCATACCGTACTGGTCGATGAGGTTGGCCGTGGGATGGTGAATAATTTTGTCATGTGCCACAAGACCGGCAACTTTAGGACCGAAGATCTTGGCATGGTTCCAGTTGGCGGTGTTGGCACCAGAACAGATACCACGGAAGATAGCCTCTGTAGAACCGGGCACATTCCAATTCTGCTTGACCGTATAGAAGATATCCGAGTAGTTGGTCTCGGCATTCTCATCACGCTCGTGATCGTAGAGGTTGGAATACTTGAACTCTGCAAGTTTGTACGATACAGATCCTTTCTTGACAAGATCAAGGGCCTTGCCAAGAGCCTCAGCAGCCTTCTTACAGTAATTCACATCATAATCGTAGGTCTTACCATTGGAACTGGCACCCAACAGCTGAACAGCACCTCCGTCCTTAGCCTTCTCCATCTCCTTCATCAGTGGAGAGCCTGCCCAGAGGTAGCATTTACCAAGGTAGCAGAGTGCCATGAACTTGTTGATACGCAGGTCGTTCTTTCCAGAAGTCTGCATACCGGCAAGAGTCTCATCCCAACCTTGAGGATCCATAGGAAGAAGATCGTAGGCGCGCTCGAAGTCTTCCGCACAGCGGTCTGCACATTCCTGGAAGGACAGACGAGGAAGCTCTGGGATCTGCGTTGCCTCAAAAGCCTCGTCAATATAAGGAAGGCCACCGAAATAGCACATCAGTTCGAAATGCCACCAGGCACGGAAGAAATAAAGCTGTCCGAGCAACAGGTCACGCTCTTCATCTGTTCCTACAAGCGACTTGATATTCGCAATACCCATGTTACACTTACGGATACAATACCAAGAACTTCTCCAAAGCGAGTAACGGTCACCATTCAGCCAGCACTGGGTGTTGTTATACCAGTCACGGTAGTTACCAAGATCCACCTGATGGTCTATATGGGCATATCCCTCAGGATTGTGCACAGCATCATCACCCATATTCCATCCCGAACAATAGTTAACCTTCTCCTTGTCGGGTATAAGGCTATAGATTTCCTCGATATACCCTTGGAAGTTACGGTAGTTCTTGAAAGCCTCATCTTCTGCCACAATAGACTCCGGATCCTTATCGAGCCAGTCGGTACAAGATGTAAAGAGTGTACCGCCTGCCAGAAGGAGAAGCGAACCACACAAAAGGGTTTTTATGTTATTATTATATTTCATCATTGTTGTAGCCATTAAATGTTAAGCTTAATTCCGAGGTTATAACGTCTTACTGTAGGATATGCACCACCGCTACCACTCCATCCGTAATTACTTTCACGGTCGTCTGGCATCTTGGTAATCAAGAAGAGGTTATTACCATTCAAGTAGATCTTCAGGCTTGTGAAACCAAGTTTCTTGATCCAGCCCTTCGTCCAAGTATAAGCAACCTCCACATTCTTCAGACGGAAATAGGAACCGTCGAAGAGGAACTGCGTACCGTTGTTTCCACCAGTTGCTTGTGTGTACAAGCGAGGTACGACAACTTCTCCACTGCCAGTAGCGGGATTCCACCAATTACCCGTGTCATATACGGTGAGCAACTGGTCGGGGAAAGAGGTAAGGGTCACATCACGAGTTACACCGGTGACACCGTAGAGCTGGGCAAACATACTGAAGCCCTTCCACTCCCAACCGATGGTGGCATTGTAGGTGTGCTCCGGGTTACCGGTGTAACCATAAGGAGCCTGGTCGTTTGTCTGATCGATGACGCCATCACCGTTGAAGTCAACAATATAGTGGTCACCGATAAGAACCTGATCATCATTACTCTGGAACTCCGGTGCACTATAGAGTTCATCGTAAGTTTTGATAAAGCCGTTGTCTATGAATGAGACATACTGTCCTTGTGAATAGCCTTGTGCCTTACGGTAAGAGGGGATCAAGGCTGGGTCATCCTTTAATTTAATAATGTTACGCGCGTATGTATAGTTGGCATTCGTCCAGAAACGCATACCGTTCTTCAGCACCTTGTTGAAACGAAGTTCTATTTCAAAACCCGTGTTCTTAATCTTACCCCTGTTGACATCCGGCGTTTTGGCAGCACCATAGTATGAGGGCACAGAACGGTCGGTTCCATAGATGAAGATGTCATAACGGTCATCGCGGAACCAGTCGAAGGTACCGGCAAACATGCCGCCTAAGAACGAGTAGTCGAAACCGAGGTTCTTCTTCTGCACGGTAGCCCAGCGCAGGTCGGGATTGGCAATACTTGCTTCTTTATATCCGATAAAGGGACTATTGGATCGGTCAAGCCCCATCGCAAATCCATTGCCATTATTGGTTACCTCCCATCCCGTGAGGTATGCCCAACGGTCACCGGCACTATCATCACCGATTTCACCGAAAGAAGCGCGGATTTTAAGCATATCGATGATGTTCCTTTCCTTGAGCGATTTCATGAATTTCTCTTCAGACACCATCCATCCCACAGCACCAGAGCAGAAGAAGGCGAAACGGTTGTCGGGGGAAAACTTCTGTGAGCCGTTGTAAGCACCATTGAACTCAGCAAAATAACGACCCATAAAGTCGTAAGTTGTACGGAACACCCAGTCCTCACGACGATTCTCAAGGTCGGCATTGCCAGCACTGATACGACGTTTCCAGTTACCCATCAGGGTGATATTGTGGTCACCGAACTGCCGTCCCCAGAAGAGTTGAGCTGACATTTCCGTCGCACGGCTGGTAGAACTCACGCTACCTGCCCGAGTTTGCCAGTCACGTTTCTCATAGAAATCAAAGCCTGTCTTCGGATAGATTTCATTCTCAAAGAGAAGCTCACCGTCCTCAGGGAGGATGTATGCCGTATTATTCACGTGACCACCTCCGGCTGCATCGATACCACGAGTTCCCTCATCGAAGCGGTTATCCCAAGAGATCGTTCCGCGTGCGACAAGTCCCTTCGTGATGAAATCAAGTTTCTGTTCAAGAGCGAAGTCGGTGAATATATTGGTGATAGTTTTCACCTCATAACCGGCTGTTGCCACATTCATGGGAGAGTTTGCCATATTGGAGGCAGCCAAACGGGAGTATCCCCATGCGCCATTAGAGAATTTCACGGGGAAGACGTTTGGCGGCATACGGTAGGCACCTGCCCAGTTCTGCTGCTGGAAGAACTCGCCGCTATTACCATAATAATAACGCGGAGTCTTACGCTGGGCATTTGAACCTGCCAGACTCACCCTGAACTGTGTAGTCTTCGTAATCTGGAAGTCTAAGTTAGAACGAACATTCAGACGGTTATAAGAGTAACCGCCCTCATACCCTTGGTGGTTATCCCAAATCTTTGTCATATCACCTTCGTTCTGATAGTCGAAAGCCACAAAATACTTGACGAACTGTGTACCACCAGAGAAGTTGATGTTGGTATTATACGACAAGGCCGTTGACCTGAACATCTCTTCCTGCCAGTCGATGTTGGGGTAGCGTTCTGCCTGACTATAGTCGCCTAAGTAATCACCATTCGCATTATAGTGAGGCTTTACCGTATAGTCCTGATTACGGAAATTGTTGATAAAGGTCTGCGGACGGTAGTAGGCCCAAGAAGCAGCACCGCCCAAGGCAAGCTCATGCTCGATCGCCTGATTGCGGAGCATATAGCCGTCGTAGGAGTCGTACTTGCGGGGAAGTTTTGACACCGCTTTCAATGTGGCGGTGAAACCTACATCGATCCTTGCCTTTCCTTCCTGACCACGCTTCGTGGTGATCAGAATAACACCGTTAGCACCTTCGACACCATAAACGGCGGTAGCGGAAGCATCCTTCAGCACTGAGATCGTTTGCACTGACGAGATATCCACAGACTGTATCTCACGCTTGACACCATCAACGAGAATCAGCGGCTGTGCATCTTGGTTCCAAGCTGCAGCACCACGGATATAGATGCGCGGATCTTCTTCACCAGGCTGTCCTGAAGAAGCGATCGTAGCCACACCAGGAAGGTTACCTGTCAAGGCTGCGCCCACACTACCGATACCTGCGGCACGTTCAAGAACTTCACCAGTTGTCTGCGTGATGGCTCCCACCACAGAAGCCTTCTTCTGCTGGCCATAACCGACAACAACCACTTCCTCGAGTTGGGTATCATCATCTTCCAAAGTCACCCTGTTCACTTTATCAGACGAGACTCTTACTTCTTTCTCTTTCATACCGACGTAAGTCACAACTATTGTACCCTTACCATCTGGCATTTTTAAAGAGAAGTTTCCGTCGATGTCGGTAACAGTTGCATTCCTGCGATTGTCCTTCTGAACAACAGTCGCACCGATTACCGGCTCTCCGCTACTGTCAATGACGACACCCTTGACTAGTCCCTGTGCAAATGACGGTATTGCAAAAACCATCATCAGCAAAGCTAAGACCAATGTCTTTGACGATTTCTTGCACATGACAAGATTCATCTTCACTTTCAGTTTATTTGTCATTTGGGGTTTGGTTAATATTATATTGATTTAATGTTTTCAGCTTACGGTAACGACAATATTATTTTTATTTTATTAAAATCACGACTGCAAAAGTAATGTTTTTTTTAATATAAACAAGTTTTTGAAACGTTTTTTTTTAATCGAAACAAATTTTTGAAACAACGTCAATAGAAAATGAAACAAATAGAATAAGTATTGTAATTCAATATTTATTTGTTTCACGAATTGTACCCTTGTAGAATGCGAAGAAAGCAGTACTTTTAGAAGACGAATGGACGAGGAAAAGTGCAGAAGTGTTGCACTAAGTGTGCAAAGTATCTGCACAAAGTGTGCAAAGTATCTGCACAAAGTGTGCAAAGGGTCTGCACTAAGTGTGCAACACATCCGTGCAAATGGTGCATCATGGCGGCCTAAAACGGGCACCCCATCTGCTCAGATTGTATCATTTAACCCTTTTTGGCGAAAAACAGCAAACCTGTGAACTTATTGTGCACAACAACGCAGTAATTTTGCACCCAGAACCGAATGACATCGGCTCGGCATTACAATCAAACAGTAAAACAAAAAGAAAAATGATGAACAAAGAAATGGCTTTATCTACCCGTCATGGCATCTGGCAATCTATAGCCGAGAAAATGTATCATTTCAACGAAATGTTGAGTGCTCCCTTACAGATGATTTGTAATTATTATTCACTTGTTTTAGAACGGAGACTGAACATCCGTCAGACGTGGGCGCTGTTAGAGGCACAGGCTGCATTCTTTCTCGGGATTCTCCCAGTAGGCTACGCATTTGTCTTACGTGCTGTAGCACTGGTGTGGCTTATCATAGCCTTGAAGAAATGCAAGAGAATATTAGCATAAGTCAGAACATGCCAATAATGCGACGTACCCCGGCGACCAAGGCATCAACTTCCTCTTTTGTATTATACAACGCAAACGAGGCACGCACGGTACCACTGATACCCAATCGGTTCATCAGCGGCTGCGCACAATGATGGCCCGTCCTGACAGCGATACCTAAACGATCAAGCAAAGTGCCTACATCGAGATGATGAATATTCTCTCCTCCATAAGATGTCACATTAAACGACACCACGGCATCTTTGCATGGGAAGTCAGGTCCATATAGGCACATTCCATCAATGGATTGGAATTGTTCTATACAGTAGCGTGTAAGTTCCTGCTCATGAATTTGGATATTGTGAAGACCGATGGAATCGATGAATTCAATAGCTTTAGCTAATCCGTGAGTTGCCACGTAGTCGGGTGTTCCAGCCTCAAACTTGAAAGGGAGACGCTCGAAGGTCGTTTTTTCCCAAGTCACCTTATCAATCATTTCGCCACCTCCTTGATAAGGCGGCAGTTTCTCTAACCACTGTTCTTTTCCATAAAGCACACCGATACCAGTGGGACCATACATCTTATGTCCGCTAAAAGCAAAAAAATCACAGTCGAGTGCTTGCACATCCACAGGGAAGTGTGGTGCACTCTGCGCTCCATCAACGAGAACGGGTATGTCATGGGCATGGGCAATCTTCACGATTTCATCGATAGGATTCACTGTTCCGAGCACATTACTTACATGAGCCACACTAACGAACTTCGTTCGAGATGAGAGATGAGAGATGAAAGATGAAAGATCCAGTTGACCGTCGTCGGTAATGGGGAGATGCTTGACGATGATGCCGCGTTTCACAGCCTGCAACTGCCAAGGTACAATATTCGAATGATGTTCCATCTCGGTAACGATCACCTCATCACCTTCCTTCATCTGACTCTCGCAGAAAGAGCTGGCCACCAAGTTTATCGCCTCAGTAGTGCCCCGAGTGAAGACAATTTCCTCGATTTTATCGGCATGTATAAATTGTCTAACCTTCTCACGGGCGGCCTCATGAAGATCAGTTGCCTGCTGACTCAGATAGTGAACACCCCTGTGCACGTTAGCATTCACATTAAGATATTCTTCGCGCATCGCATCCAACACGCACAGCGGTTTCTGTGTAGTGGCAGCATTGTCGAGGTAAACCAACGGCTTGCCATACACTTCTCTGGACAGAATCGGGAAATTCTCCCTTACCTTATTTATATTATACATATCGATATTCACCTTATTATTTACAAAGATTGCAACCCTCGCACTTATTCAGTTCCCCACGGAAACGTTTCTCAACGAGATAGTGCAGACGATCGCGAAGGGGTTCAAGCTGCATTTTATCAATGACTTCGTTGATGAAAGCGTTCTGTAACAAGACCTTCGCTTCTTTTAGAGAGATACCACGCTGTCGCATATAGAACAGTGCGGCATCATTCAGTTGTCCGACGGTGGAGCCATGCGCACACTTCACATCATCAGCATAGATTTCCAACATCGGCTGAGTGTACATCCGCGCTTCCTTGGTTGCACAGAGATTCTGGTTTGTCATCTGTGAGTCTGTCTTCTGCGCGCCATGTAAAACCAATACCTTACCGGCAAAAGCACCCACAGCCTGCTCGTCGAGAACATATTTATAAAGTTCATGACTGGTACAATGAGGCACTTCATGCACAATCAGTGTATTATTATCCACATGCTGTTGCTTGTCGGCAATCACACAACCATTCAGGGAGCATTCTGCTCCTTCACCTCTGAAAAAGAGATCTGTTCGGTTACGGGTGATACCATTGTGCAAAGTAATCACGTTGTGGTTTACCTTACTGTTTGCCTTCTGTTCAATAAAGACATTACTTACTCTCACATTCTTGTGATGAGTCTCCTCCAAGCAGTAAAAGTCTAAAGAAGCATTCTCCCCGACAAAAGCCTCCACCACCTGAGTTGTCAGGAACTGACGGTCATCAGCAGCATGGTCACAGAACAACAGTTTGATACTGGCCCCCTCCTCTAAAATAACCAGCACACGGCGATTTACCATCAAATCTACATCAGAGCGAAGAATGTTGATGATTTGCACAGTGCGTTCAACCCGTACTTGTTTCGGCACATAGACCAACAGGCCATCCTGTGCCAGCATCGTGTTCAACGCCGTTACTGAATCACCGTCGGTTTGGGCCAATTGACCATAATACTTACCGATGAAATCGGGATTTTTGGCAGCATAATCACACAGTGAACCAATCACCACACCTTCGGGCAGATGGTTTTTCGGCAGTGCCTTCTTGTAGAACGCATCGTTAACCACGAAATAGAGCGATGTAGAAAGATTGGGTACATCACAACGAAAAGCTTCGTATGGATCAACGGGTATGTTTAGTCTGTTGAGATTCAGTCCGTAGTCAGGCGCAAAGAGTGCCTGCATATCAGTGTATTTATACCGCTCCACTTTTTTCGAGGGGAAGCCCAAAGCCATGTAATGCTCAAAAGCCTGGTCGCGCACGGCATTCATCACCTCGGCAGAATGGGAGAAGATCATCTGCCTGGCCTGCTTGTACAAGTCAATATATTGTTGTTCGCTTTGCCTCATTATCAATTGTTAATTGTCAATTGTCAACTATTTGAATCACTCCTCGCCTGCCTCTTCTTTGATCCAGTCGTAGCCGTGTTCCTGAATCTCGCGAGCCAATTCAGGCCCGCCGGTCTTTACGATGCGGCCCTTATAGAGCACGTGCACATACTGTGGACGAATCATCTCCAGCAACCGGTCGTAGTGCGTGATGACGATACAGGATGTCTCGGGTGTCTGCAGTTTGTTGACTCCTTCAGCCACAATACGCATCGCATCGACATCGAGTCCGCTGTCTGTCTCGTCAAGAATAGAGAGTTTTGGTTCAAGCATAGCCATCTGGAAGATCTCGTTGCGTTTTTTCTCACCGCCGCTAAAGCCCTCGTTCACAGAGCGGTTAGCCAACTTTGAATCCAGTTCTACCACTTTTCGCTTCTCGCGCATCAGTTTCAGGAACTCGGCTGCATTCATCGGCTCCTGACCGTTGTATTTGCGTTTCTCGTTGATGGCGGCGCGCATGAAATTAGTCATCGATACACCAGGAATCTCGACAGGATATTGAAAAGAGAGGAACAGTCCTTCGTGAGCACGATCCTCCGGAGCCATTTCAAGCAGGTTCTTACCATTGAAGAAAGCTTCACCCTCAGTCACTTCGTAGAGAGGATTGCCCACCAGCACAGCCGAGAGGGTAGATTTACCAGAACCATTCGGTCCCATGATGGCATGTGTTTCACCGTCTTGTACGGTGAGACTGATACCTTTTAATATTTCCTTGTCGCCAATCTTGGCGTGCAGGTTTCTTACTTCAAGCATTTTTCGTTTCTACTATTTAGATTACAATCATTATTCGCTCTTCCCTTTGGCTTCTTTGAGTCGTTTGAGACGATCGATCGTCTCCACATTCAAAGCCCCGTTGATACTGTCGGATTTAGATTCATCATACAGCTCTTTGCGTTTCTCGGAATAAGCATAGAGTTCCTCATTGCCGATGTTCATCATCTTCTTGCAAACGGCCATTCGTTCCTTCACTTCGGAAAGATAAGAGCTGCTTATGCTGATACTTGTTGCAAAGTCAAGCTGCTGTACACCTTCGTATGTACTGATGGCAGGATTCATGAAATCCTTTCGCAATGCTTCCACGACTTCGTCACGGTATTTCTTGCGTATGTAATAGATTTGCGACACATTCTCAGAAAAGAGTATATTGCCTATGGTATTGATGGTTTCAATGTTCGACGAGAAGATATTCTCTACCGACTCTGAGTATTGCATGTCAGGTGCCAAAGAGATAAACATAAAGGGATTGTCCTTCATCAGTACAGGGTTCTCCATCACCTTAACCTGCTGTTCAAATCCATTGCGCAGCAAACTGTCTGTATTCTCCATCATTTCTATCGAAGAATTGATGTCGTAGAGAATCGTCATCACCATCTCATGCTTGGCGGCCTCTTTCTTACGGTTGTCAATCCATCCGGCAGTGCCGAATGTAAGTATAATCGAAATGGTTGTAGCCACCATCGACAAGACGAACTGCTTGAGTGTGGCAATGCCACTGCCCGCCTTCAATGTTTTCGGAGTATGCAGTTTTGCGTTCATATTAGCAGTGTTTTCTGATCAATAATCATTATCCGACAGTACCTTCCAGCGATACTGAAAGAAGTTTCTGTGCCTCCACAGCGAACTCCATAGGTAATTTATTGAGCACTTCCTTCGCATAGCCATTGACGATAAGCCCCACAGCCTGCTCAGTGGGTATGCCGCGCTGGTTGCAGTAGAAGAGTTGGTCTTCCGAGATCTTACTCGTGGTGGCTTCATGCTCAAAAATAGCGGAGTCGTTGTGCACATCCATATAGGGAAAGGTATGCGCACCACAGTCTGACCCCAGAAGCAAGGAATCACAGGAAGAGTAGTTACGGGCATTGTCGGCATTGGCTGTAGCACGGACTAATCCGCGGTATGAGTTTTGACTATGTCCGGCAGAAATACCCTTTGAGATAATGGTGGATTTGGTATTCTTGCCAATATGAATCATCTTAGTGCCAGTATCCGCCTCCTGATAGTTGTTCGTCACAGCAACACTATAGAATTCGGCTGCGGAGTTATCACCTCTTAATATACATGAGGGATATTTCCACGTTATAGCAGATCCTGTCTCCACCTGAGTCCACGAAAGTTTAGAGCCAACCCCTCGTAGATCGCCGCGTTTTGTAACAAGGTTTAGCACACCACCCTTCCCCTGTTCATCTCCCGGGTACCAGTTCTGTACGGTGGAGTATTTCACTTCGGCACGGTCTTTCACGATGATTTCCACGATGGCGGCATGCAGCTGGTTCTCATCGCGCATCGGTGCGGTACAACCTTCAAGATATGATACATAGGCATCATCATCTGCTATGATCAGCGTACGCTCAAACTGTCCGGTGTTACGCGCATTGATACGGAAATAGCTACTCAGTTCCATCGGACAGCGGACACCTTTGGGGATATACACAAAAGAACCGTCTGAGAATACGGCACTGTTCAAGGCAGCGAAGAAGTTATCTCGATAAGGGACAACAGTTCCCAAGTATTCCTTCACCAGATCGCCATGTTCTTTGATAGCCTCACCGATTGAACAAAAGATGATACCTTTTTCACGCAGTTTCTCCTTAAATGTGGTCTTCACACTGACAGAATCCATGATGGCATCAACAGCAGTATTACCACTCAGAGCAAGGCGCTCTTCCAAGGGGATGCCTAACTTATCAAAAGTCTTCTCCAGCTCCGGGTCGATTTTTCCGTCACCCTTCGGCTTCTTCGCCATGGGATCAGCATAATAGCTGATAGCCTGATAGTCGATTGAAGGGACATGTACATGACCCCACTTCGGCTCCTGCTGCGTCTGCCAGTAGCGGAAAGCCTGCAAACGGAAGTCGAGCATCCATTCTGGTTCCCCCTTTTTAGCAGAGATGAGCCGAACGACTTGCTCGTTCAGCCCTTTCTCTATAATCTCCGTATGCACGTCCGTCGTAAAACCAAACTCGTATTTCTGTTCAGCTACCCGACGAACAAACTCGTTAGATACGCTCCCCCGTCCCTCACTTTGGAGAAGGGGAGCGGTATCTTTTAAATCCTCTTTTTTCTTAGGATCCTTATTACTATTCATTTCTTACAAAATGTAACCAAACCTCCCTCCCATAAGGAGGGATTGAGGGTGGGTTTACAGTTTCTGCTCTACTTCGATCTCTGTGAACGTCTCGATGATATCACCAACTTCAATGTCGTTATAGTTCACCAGACTGATACCGCATTCCAGACCTGTGGCCACCTCTTTGGCATCATCCTTATAACGTTTGAGGGCATCGATAGGAGCAGTGTGGATCACGATACCGTCGCGGATCACTCGTGCCTTATCCTTGTTATGCACCTTGCCATCGATCACCAGACCACCGGCCACGGTACCCACCTTGGATATCTTGAACACCTGCTTCACCTCGATCTCACCGGTAACGATTTCCTTCTTCACCTTGTCGAGCATACCCTCCATGGTTGATTTCACCTCTTCGATAGCATCATAGATGATGGAGTAGGTATTAATCTCCACACCTTCGCGTTCTGCCAGTTTGCGGGCATCAACGGAAGGACGCACCTGGAAGCCCACAATGATGGCATCGGAAGCACTGGCCAGCATCACATCGTTCTCGGAGATCTGTCCTACAGCCTTATTGATGACATTCACCTGAACTTTCTCGGTAGAAAGCTTGATAAATGAGTCGCTCAAAGCCTCGATGGATCCGTCAGTATCACCCTTCACGATGATGTTCAGCTCATGGAACTCACCCAATGCAATACGATGTGAAATATCGTCAAGACCCAAAGTCTTCGTCGTGCGAATCGACTGTTCACGTTGCAGCTGCACGCGCTTATTGGTAATATCACGCGCCTCCTGCTCCGTTTCCATGATATGGAAGGAGTCGCCGGCGGTGGGAGCGCCATTCAATCCTAAGATGATGGCGGGTTCTGCAGGTCCTGCCTCCTTGATACGTTGGTTACGTTCATTGAACATGGCCTTGATACGGCCATAGCTGGTTCCGGCAACGACAATATCACCGACACGCAGTGTACCGTTCGACACCAGCACCGTAGAGACATAACCACGTCCTTTGTCAAGCGAGCTCTCGATAATACTACCTGTAGCCTTACGGTTGGGATTGGCTTTCAGGTCGAGCATCTCGGCCTCTAACAGCACTTTCTCCAACAGCTCATCCACGCCCAAGCCTTTCTTGGCCGAGATCTCCTGACTCTGGTACTTACCGCCCCACTCTTCCACCAACAAATTCATATTGGCCAGATCCTCACGGATCTTATCAGGATTGGCTCCGGGCTTATCGATTTTATTAATGGCAAACACCATCGGCACGTTGGCGGCCTGTGCATGAGCAATTGCCTCCTTGGTGGTGGGCATCACACTGTCATCGGCAGCAATGATGATAATGGCAATATCCGTTACCTGAGCACCACGGGCACGCATGGCGGTGAAGGCCTCGTGTCCTGGTGTGTCGAGGAAGGTGATACGGCGTCCGTCTTTCAGCTTGACGTTATAGGCACCGATATGCTGTGTGATACCTCCGGCCTCACCGGCAATCACGTTGGTGTTACGAATATGATCAAGCAATGAAGTCTTACCATGATCGACATGACCCATCACCGTCACAATCGGAGCACGTGGAACGAGATCGTTCTCATCATCCGCTTCCTCGGTGATAGCATTCTGCACCTCGGCACTCACATATTCTGTCTGGAAGCCAAACTCTTCTGCCACGATATTGATGGTCTCGGCATCTAACCGCTGGTTGATACTTACCATGATGCCAATGGACATACAGGTTCCGATCACCTGGTTTACACCCACGTTCATCATCGTTGCCAACTCACTGACAGTCACAAACTCTGTCAGCTTCAGCACCTTGCTCTCTGCTGCCTGTGAAGCCATCTCCTCATTCAGTTTCTCCTGAACGGCATCGCGCTTCTCCTTACGGTACTTGGCACCTTTCTTGTTCTGGCTCTGTTTGTTGGTAAGACGGGCAAGTGTTTCCTTTACCTGACGTGCCACATCCTCTTCGTTCACCTCCAAGGGTTTCTGAACACGTTTCTTGTTCTTTTTCTTGCCACCATTGCCAGCATTGTTGTTGGCATTATTGTTCTTACCGCCATTCTGCTGCATCTTTCCCACAGCCTCAATGTCGATCTTCTCCTTGCCAATACGCTGGCGCTTCTTCTTTTCACCACTGCCGCCGTTGGCCATACGAGCTTTTTCCTCGCGCTCACGACGTTTCTCCTCCTTTGTCTTTTTCTTCGGACGAGTGCTTTGGTTGATGGAATCAAGATCTATCTTTCCCAGTACATTGACTTTCGGAGCCAGTTTCTTCTCGCTCTTCAACGTAAACACCTCAGGTTCTTTCTTCTCCTGAACCTCTGGCTGTGGAGGAACAGGTTTCGCCTGTTCTTCATGAACAACAGGATCCTGCACTGGCGTAGCTGGCTTCTCCATCTTGGGCTCAACAGGTTTGGGCTCAGCGGGTTTAGACTCAGCAGGTTTGGATTCAGCAGGAGGTGCCTTTACCGGCTCTTCTTTCTGAGCCTTGGGTTCCGACGTGGGCGCAGGTGCCTGCTTCTCCACGGGTTTGACTTCGGGCTTCGGGCTCTCGGCAGCAGCCTTCGGCTTGTTCTCCACGACAGGAGCTTCAGATTTCGCTGGTTCGGGTTTCTTTCCCAAGTTGTCCAAGTCAATCTTTCCTAACGGCTTGAACTGCTGCTTGCTCTCAACAACAGTCTCCACCTTCTGCTCCTTCACTTCGGGGCGTTTCTTCTCCTTCGGCTTCTTGGGGAACAGTTTCTCGGCAAGACCTTTCTGCTCCTTGTCTTTCTTGAACTGATCCACGAGCGCACCATATTGCTCGTCACTCAGCTTGAAGTTCAAGTCGCCTCTCACCTCTCCCAAGTCACTTCTCTTCTCCAGGAATTCAACTGCCGTTTGAAGTCCTATGTTCAATTCTCTAATTGCTTTATTTAATCTGATGCTCATTCTTCCTTATTGTTCAAACTCTGCTTTTAATACATTCAATACATGGTCAACTGTCTCCTCTTCAAGATCGGCCTTCTCCACCAGCATTTCGCGGGGAGCATTCAGCACTGCCTTGGCGGTGTCCAGTCCAATAGCCTTGATAGCATCGATCACCCACTGGTCAATCTCATCAGAGAACTCATCCAGATAGATATCCTCATCGGCCTCGCTCTCATCAACCTCACGGAACACGTCAATCGTATATTCGGTCAGCATACTGGCCAGTTTGATATTCAAACCGCCACGACCGATGGCCAGACTCACCTCCTCGGGACGGAGATAGACCTCAGCCTTGTGGTTCTCCTCATCCACGTTGATGCTCGATACCTTGGCAGGACTCAGCGCACGCTGGATGAACAGCTTGGTGTTGGCAGTATAATTGATCACGTCCAGGTTCTCGTTGCACAACTCACGAACGATGCCATGCACACGACTTCCTTTCACTCCCACACATGCTCCTACAGGGTCGATGCGGTCGTCATAACTCTCTACAGCAATCTTAGCGCGCTCTCCCGGCATACGTGCCACGCGGCGGATCGTAATCAAACCATCGTTGATCTCTGGGACCTCAGCCTCCAACAGACGCTTCAGGAACTCAGGACTGGTACGGCTCAGGATAATCTTGGGGTTATTGTTCTCGTTGTTCACCTGATGGATCACGGCACGCACCGTCTCACCCTTGCGATACTGATCTGCAGGGATCTGCTCCGACTTCGGCAGTATCAGCTCATTGTTCTCATCATCAACGAGCAGCACCTCACGTTTCCATACCTGATAGACTTCTCCGCTGACGACCTGTCCCACGCGATCCTTATATTTATTATAAAGACTGTCATGCTCCAATTCCAGAATCTTGGAAGCCAACGTCTGACGAAGGTTCAGGATTGCCCGACGACCGAACTTTGCAAAATCAACACGCTCCGACACGTCTTCACCTACCTCGTAGTCGGCCTCGATCTTCTGGGCGTCTGACAAACAGATCTGCTTGTTCTCATCTTCCACCTCGCCATCGGCAACCACCACACGGTTGCGGTAAATCTCAAAGTCACCTTTGTCGGGGTTTACGATGACATCGAAGTTCTCATCGCTACCGAAAATCTTCGCAATCACATTGCGGAAACTTTCTTCAAGGACACTTACCAAAGTCGTACGGTCGATCTTCTTCTGCTCAGTAAATTCTCTGAAGGTATCGACCATGCTGATGGTCTCTACATTTTTTGTTGCTGCCATAGCTTATTTGAAACTTATTAAGTATTTAGTATATTTCACTTGATCCATCTGGAAAGACTTGTCCACATCTGTCAGAACGGGGCGCTTCTTCCCTTCTTCCTTCACTTTCTCACGGACGGTCACCACAAAGTCGTTACCATCCACGCTCTTCAAAACTCCTTTCACCTTCTTACCGTCACCATCAAGCACCTCTACTTCCTTGCCTACGAAGTTCACATACTGCTGCGGTACCTTGAAAGGCTGACCCAATCCGGCTGATCCTACCTCCAGTTCATAATCCTCATCATCGCGGCTTAGCCTCTCTTCAATATATCGGCTCAGTTCCACACAATCCTCAATCCACACACCATCGGCATGATCGATCTCTACGACAATCTTGTTGTCGTTGCTAATTTCAACATCTACGAGGAAATACTCCTTACCTTCGAGCCACTCCTCCACTAAACCTTTTACAATGTTTTTGTCAATCATAAATCTTGAATATAAATGAAAATGAGAGACTCGATCGGAGCCCCTCATTCCACTGAACGGGTGCAAAATTACGAAGTTTTTCGAACACTACCAAATTTTTCAGAAGATTATTGCAAAAATAATCCTATTTCCATCTGATTCCTACCTTTGCCCATTGAGAGGAATCAGATAGGCAAACCATCAGTAGAAGACTGGGATTTCAACGTTAAAACAAGGTAATCAGATCAAATCCATCAAAGTATGACGGAACAAAACAATTTGTTTTGTTGTGAAAGAAGACTGTACTTACATACAAAGAAAGGCCTTCTTAGAGAACAAAACAATTTGTTTTGTACCATGACTTCACAGCTCAACCACAAAAAGACAATTGTATCTGAAGTTAAAAAGATCTATTTCTATGGTTTCTGAGGTCTTAACAACTGTCTGTAGCGGGCTTCATCGCGCAACAATTCCCGTGCCGCCTCCATCTGCTTGTCGTGGCGCAAGCTATACTCCACCGTGCCGCCCTGATAATAATAGGCGGCTATCAAATCGGCAGCAATCACTTTCTTCAACGTCTCCTTATGCAAATCAAGGTCGTGTGCCAGATCATGCTGAAGTTTCTTCTCCAACGCCTCGAATTCCGGACGCGCCTCATCATAGTAGCCTTCAAACTCCATGATCTTCTTCAAGGCCTTCATCGCACGGTTGCTTTCAGGATCGTAAGTGAAGCCATTGGCAATGGCACGTTGTTTAAAGTCCTCGTAGTCGGCATCGGTGATTTCGAATTCCGCGGCGGGAGCTATCGTGGGATGTGCAGCAAGATAATCCACTTCATATTCGAAGAGCGTCTCGGTGGAATCTCTGCCGCTGGCACTCAGGTAGTAAGCGATATTAGGAAGGGAATCGGCCTTCACGACAAGATCGGGAGTGATACCCCCACCGTCGCGCACCTCTCTTCCATGTACCGTATGGAACACCTTTGTCAGGGAGTCGGGAATATGCTCCTGGTAAGCGGCATCACCTTGTTTATAGTTGATGGCCTGAATACAACGTCCGCTGGGGATGTAGTACCTACTGGTAGTTACTTTCATTTGGGCATTATGAGGTAAATCAACTGGAATCTGCACCAAGCCTTTGCCATAGGTACGGGTTCCCAATATCACCGCCCGGTCAAGATCCTGCAAAGCCCCACTGGTAATCTCACTGGAAGAGGCGGTCTCACCATTCACCAACACCACTACGGGCATCAACGTGTCGATAGGCTCCACGGTGGTGGTATAGTCACGATTAGCCCGTTTCAATTTCCCACGGTTGGAGGCAACGGTAATGCCACGGGGCACAAAGATATTCACCAACTGGGCGGCTTCCAACTCACTGCCGCCACCATTGTTGCGCAAATCAAGCACCAGTGAGCGCATGCCCTGCTTCTTCAAATCAACAAAAGCGCGGCGCACCTCCTGGGCACAGCCCTCAGTAAACTGGGTAAGACAGATATAACCGATACCGTCACCCTGCATACCATAATAAGGTATTGTCGGCATAATACTGAGCGTGCGACGAGTAATCTTCATCTGCATCACCTTATTCGTACTGGGACGACGGACCTTCAAGACAAATGTTGTACCCGCCTCACCGCGAAGGTGCTCACGTACATACTCTACACTCTTTCCGACCATGGTTGAATCGTCGATGCTGAGAATCAAATCTCCCTTCTTCAAACCTGCCTCCTGCGCAGGAGTATTCTCGTATGGCTCATCGATCACCGTGCTCTTCTCCTTCAGATTATAACGGATCAACGCACCGATGCCCCCGTATTTGCCGGTGATAAACGACTTGAGTTCACTTGCTTTCGGATAATATGCCGTATAGGGATCCAAACGCTGCATCATGGCCCTGATACCTGTTCCCACCATCCGGTCGGCATCCAACGTATCCACATACAGCATGTCGAGATGGCGATAGAGAGCATTGAAAATCTCCAAATTCTTCGCCACCTCAAAGTTATGATCCTGCTCTTTCTGAGCTTTTAAGGGCGACACCATCATCAGAAGTGCCACCATCCAAAAGATATTTCTTTTCATTGAGTGATGCAATAATAAATCGGTAATGCATGGAAATCGGCTACAAAAGTACATGATTCTATCGGGATATCACCCAAAATAACAAAAAAATTATCGTATTTTTGATGTTTCTTTAATTTTTTCTCAAAAAAGTTTGGTGGTTTCAGAAAAACGCGTTACCTTTGCACCCGCAATTAAGCAAAACCTGCTTCAGTAGCTCAGTTGGTTAGAGCACCTGACTGTTAATCAGGGGGTCGTTGGTTCAAGCCCATCCTGAAGCGCCTTAGAAAGAGTCCTGTAGGTCAATGACTTACGGGACTTTTCTTTTTCTC